>Ga0222719_10000959_pt1 | contig 28704 bp, 54 predicted proteins | sample C33_34DmetaG_FD_165039 | JGI IMG/M metagenome (GOLD analysis project Ga0222719, IMG submission 165039) | Estuarine water microbial communities from San Francisco Bay, California, United States - C33_34D | ecosystem: Environmental > Aquatic > Marine > Unclassified | place: USA: California...
GGGTATTGAAGAAGAATCAGATGCTCCAACTGAAATGGTAGCACCAGTTGAAAACAACAACTCACAACAACAAAATGTGAATGTAAGTGGTCCTGAGATTATCATCAATATACCGCAACAACAAACTCCCCCACCAACTAAAACTATCATCAGAGAGACTGTTAAGGAAGTTCCTGCAGCACCTGTTGAGGTGGTCGAAGAGAAGCCAGAAACTCCAATGGAAAGAATGGCGAGATTGAAGAAAATGAGAGAGGAAAATAAGTAATGAAATTAGCGTTATTGAAAGTATGGCATGGAATACAAGCATTCGCAGTTATTGCATTTGTAGCATTGATTCCTACAATGGCTTATGGTCTTATGATGTTATTAGGTGGATGTTCTTCTTCAGTAGGTGTGGTTCAATACCAAGCTGATTTTGAAAAGTCCGAATCACTATACTCACTTCCACCATTTGAAGGTGAGAAGCAAATCGTTCAATTATCTAAACTAAACGTAAACAAAGAGTTATGGGATATGTTCCCAGAACTTAGAGATAAGAGAGTTGGTTTGGGTGTATCGAATCGTATCATTGAAAACTTCGAGATGACTCAGAGATTCAAATACGCAGAAGAGAAAGAAGCTATCCAAAATCAAATGTTAGATGCTTGGGAAGCTGAACTTACTGGTATGGGGAATGGTGAGACTAAACTCAAGATGGAAGGTATTGCATTACCAAAGTATATTGTATATGCTGAAATCTATGATTTTGCAGTATCGTATGGTGAGACTTACAACAAAGGTAAGGTTCAGAAAACCAACACTACAATTATGGGTATCCAAATTAGAATGGTAAACGTAGACAACTCTCAGTATATTGTTGCAAGTGGTCAAGGTACTGCTACACAAGTAGGTGAGGGTTTCTTTAAGAATCCACAAATGGGATTTGACCAATCTACTACTGGTATTGCTACCCAAAGAGCGTTGGAGGTTGCTACGGTGAACCTTGTGAAACGTATGGAAGCATATGGATGGTAAGAAATGGTTAATAGTATTATTACTACTTATAGGGTTTAAGTCATTTGGACAATCGTTCCAATACACTTATGTTGACCCTTGTACTGGTGTTCCTAATACTGTAACAATTTCTCAACCATCAGGTTCAGTAACTTTATTCTACGCAGGACAATATCAAGTCTTTACAGCGACTCAACTTCAAGCCGGTGGGTATGAGGCTTGGGTCGCTTCTATTAATGCAACAACTCCACCTGGTTCTAATCCTTGTGCTGGTAATGCTGGGGCAGTGAGTGGAACTACCGCTTCATCGGTGGGTACAAATGTAACCAATACCGTAAGTAATATCTCAGGTGCATTATCAACATTAGGTTCAACTACTGGTAGTTCTTCTACGGGTAGTGGATTGGGAATGTCTACATCAAGTGGTGGTTCATCGGGTTCATCATCTTCATCCGGCTCATCAAGTGGTGGTTCATCCGATGATAGTGGTGGTGACTCTGGTGGTGATGATACTTCAAATGATAGTGGTGGTTCATCAAGTGGTGGTGATTCTGGTAGTGGTAACACTGGTGGGGATACTGGAGGTGGAGACACTGGGGGTGGTAACACTGGTGGTGATACTGGTGGTGGGTCATCTGGTGGTGGAGACACAGGTGGTGGGTCATCTGGTGGAAGTGGTGGTGGAGACACAGGTGGTGGTTCTACTGGAACTGGTGGTGGTTCAACCGAAGGTGGTCAAGGTGCTGATAGTGGGACTGGTACATCAGGTGATGGTGATGGTTCATCAGGTGGTGGTGCTATTGGTGATAAAGATATAGATGCTGAATCGGGTGGGCAATCAAGTGACTCCGATTCAGATGACTCTGGTGGTAGTGGTAGTGGTGGAAAGAAAAAGAAGAATGGTCCACGTGCACGTAAAGGGTCACTCATAGCATCGGGTGATATGGTAATCGTTCGTAATGGGTCAGACTACAAACAAGGTGGTAACGATAACTTCAAACTCAATATGGGTATGACCTATGCTAATACGAAACAAACACTAACGGCAGGTGGGTTACTCAATTACACTTCAGGGCAAAACGAGATATCACTAACTGGGTATGGGTCTTGGAAAATAGAAGAGTCTATGTTAGTTGCATCAAACTCATTCTTATATAACATCAAACAAGAAACGTGGTTCAACACGGGTAACTTTATGTATGCTTATAAACAAACGAGTTATATGACTGTGTTGTTTGGTACAAACTTCTCAGTAGGTAGAATGGGTGAAGAGGACTTTAGTAATTGGGCTGCAAATGTTGGGGTATTTACTACTTTTAATGGGTATAGGGGTATATCTATTAATGTAATGGGTATTGGTATGTACTCACCTTACACATTCTTCTATGAAGGTCAATGGTTCAAGGGTGGGTTTTTATTAGTACCATTAACAAGTGTCGACCTTAAAGTCACGGATACATTTAAATTAAACATATCAACGAGTACTGTTATGTTACAAGGGCAAGGTATTCTAAACTTCCAGTTGATGACTGGTGGTAAAATGTTATTATGATAAAGTATTTAATTTACATATTATTATTCCCAATCGGAGTGATGGCTCAAAGTATATCATTTGCCACAATCGGATTACAAGATTTGAGTGGTATTAAGGTAACGGTTATACACAATCAACCTGGTGGAACACTTGGTTCAATATCACAAGTCAGTAGTGGTATTCCTGCTGATAGAGGTCAAGGTACATCTACAATATTCTCATCTACAAACTCAGACCAAGGTTCAGTTGTAATAAACTTCCCAAGTGGGTATGAACCTGAGATTGGTGGGGTATCGTATTCGAGTGGTAAACTACACGCTAATGCTTGGATGGCATTCCCAAATACAACTTACAATAGTTACGCAAGTTCAGCATCAGCACCTAACGTACCAACTCTACACTTTACCTCAGTTAATAATGGTTATACTGACAACAATATGTCTCACGTTTCTACTGAAACTTACAACGACCCATCATTGGGTGATGTATTCAGAATTAGATATGAGGGGAGTTATAAATATAATGTTCAAGGAATCAATACTAAAATTGATATATACATACCTAAGAATAGTCTAAATTCAATATTGGTAGTATTACGAACATTTCTTGCTGATGGGTCAAACCAAGAACAAATAGGACTATCAGATGGGTCATCTTGGATTACATCTAACATTATATCATCAACTACCTATTCAAGTGGCCAGGCTTGGAACATAGAAAACAATGTTCAAGTTGGTGTGAGTGATACATTAGCTACTCAAACAACTGGTCCAACTGGGATGTTGACATTTAATAATCCTAACAACTACAAATACGATGTAATAGTAGATGCTTCTAACTTCGAGAGTTATATTACTAAGGATGATTTAAACTTTCTAATGTATAAACGTATGTTTCCAAGTAGTTTATCCTCGTGGGATTTTCACATAGTAGATTTTGATGGTGATGAATTAGTGGGATACCAAGATGTTAAAGAGATTTGGTGGCATTACGATAGTGGTAATCCAATCTCAGAAAACGCAATATACAATCAGAGTGAGAAAGATGATATTGAAGTAAATGCTAACTCATTCAACTATCACAAGAAATACCCACGAAGTGATATACGAAAATTTACTGATATAAACAGATTCTATATAGTTACATTAGGTAAGTTTAGACAATTAACACCAAACAAGGAGATTAAATAATGAATACAATACTATGTTATTTCGTGTCGAGTGTAATATCACTCGCATCATTAGGTGGATTAAGTGAAGATAAATTCACATTTGGGGTAAGACAAATCGTAGAAGAGGTAGTTGCTCAATCAGCACCTCTATGTGATGATGGGTCACCTATCAACGTTACAGTTGAGTCAATCAAAGCACCAACCAAAGGTATCCAAATCGGACCATTTAAAATCAAACAAAAGAAGACCACTGTAACCGTGGTGATTGTTAAAGATGGGGTTGAGTATCGTGGTAGTGGTGATGCTAAGATGAAGACCAAAGCAATGATGGTTCAGTTGCAAGATGAAAATCTACCATTCGAACAAACTGAATTCTCAATTGCAGTGAAAAAAGCGATTATTGATGCTTTAGACTAATACTTATATAAAAGGAGTTCTATATGAAACTATCAGATATATTGGAATTAAAGTCAATGGGTTACTCGGAAGAGATTGACCCTAAGCACCTCAAACGAATGAAAGAAACCCCATCAATGTTGAAAGACTTTGAGTGGAAACAATTTGCAGGTCAACCCCCATATGGTAATGATAACTCTAAAACAAAGATGGAGTTACACCAATTGGCAAAACTTCCAATGGATAAATCATTTGTTGAAGAGATGGATGATGTATCTAAAGTATTCAAAGAATATTGTGATACAGTTGATATAGACTTTCCAAAGGGATTGGTTGATACATTACTTGATGATTCACGTATCTTTATAACTCGACTCAAATACTTATATAATAGACCGAGACCCAAACAATTGGCAAAGCACCCAATGGTGAATGTCCCAATGAAAGATAACGAGTTGGATTCAATGAAGACTCCATCGTATCCAAGTGGACACTCAACTCAAGGTGTTCTAATTGGTTTGGTGTTGAGTGATATGTATCCCGACCATCAACACAATCTGATGGATTTGGCAAAAGACATATCATACTCAAGAAATGTGGCAAGAGCACACTACCCATCAGACTCACGGTTTGGTGAGAAACTCGGTACTGAGATGTTTAAGTATTTAAAGAAAATGGAACGAGTTTAAGATGCCATACGCAAAAACAACAAGGTCAATAAAGAGACAAGCACTTCAGACCATACACAACCCACCAAATGCAAAAGACAAGGTGGTTGTATCTAAAGAGAATCAGCCTGAGAAGGCAAAGATGGTTAAAGAACTTATCCCATTCCTCACGTATCTATATAAGAAGTATATGGGTGCAAGAATCACCGAAGGTGTCGACCTCGATATGTTGAAGTTGTTGAATAAGGCAATGAAACAAATGCCTAACTCACCCGCACAAAAGAAGACATTGGCTCAACTCAATAAGTTGAGAAAGTCTGCTGGAATGCAACCAATTGGTGAGGACATCAACATTCCAATTAAGGTAGGTGATACAGTCCTTGGTGGTAAATTCAAAAACAAACGCATTGTAGTTAAGTCAATCGGTAAGAACGAAAAGGGTGATATCACCATCAATGGTAGACCACTTCTAAAGTATAGAACCATTGAAGAAGCAGTCCTTGCTGATAAGATAGAGTGCAACAATTGTGGTTGGACTTGGATGAAAAAAGATGGTGGTGATGATTTATACATTTGTCACAAGTGTGGTCACGACAATCAGAGATATGACAATGCTGATAAGAGTTATAAAAGACTCAATGTTGGTGAATCAACACTTAACGAGTTTGGTGGTACTTTGTTTCATTTAGTTGGATTTGATTCGAACAACAAACCAATCCAAAAGATAATTAAAAGGTCATCCGACTCCTTTATGAAGGATGTTGCCAAGTATGGTTCTGAGAAACTATTCAAAAGTGGTAAGAATGTTGAGTATGTAAAGATATACTACGACAAAACTCACTTAGCAACTGTAAAGGATAGTGGTAGAAAGATAGTCAAAGAGAAGGGTTGGGGTAAATTACCAATCAACGAAATCCCAATGGGAGACCTTCAGAAGATTGACCAATTCGCAGATAAGAAACTCAACCCAGTTGATGTAGTCCTAACCGACAAACACTTCTTTGATAGATTGAACGACCCTCGTAATGGTAAGGAAATCTCACAAGCAGAACTTATTGGGTTCTTTAAGAGATTATCAAAGAAGAAGAAAGAGTTCGTTGAGTTCTTAAACCAATACAACTCATTGGTGGCAGTAGATGATAGAACCAACATCAACATTCCATTTATGAAGCAGGCAAACAAGGCAATCGCAAAAACAGTGATGCGTAAAAAAGATTTCAAAACACCCGACAAAAAGTTGGATATATAATAAAAAAGTCGTATATTAGAGATGAAGTTAAAACAAATCATATTAGAAGGGATGTACGATAAACTCACGGGTGAAATCAACAAAGCTATATTCAAGAAAGTCAAAGACGCAATGAATGGCAGTGGTACTCAAGAGAAACCCAAGAAGTACAAGGGGTACGAAGTTCGTAAAGACCCAATGCCAACTACTAAGTTAGCTGATATGTTCGCTGCAGAAGATAGAACCATATATGTTGGTGACTTCTCAGATGATGTTAGTGGTATATCGGTTGATGTAGAACTAAAGTTTGCTCTGAGTGATGACGCAGTTAAGAAAGGTTCATTCTACATCGATGGGTCTGCTGAGACTGATGAAGACTTCCCAAGTATCGAAGTGATTATTGGACTACATCCCGAAGATGGGTTACGTACTTTATCCAAACTACAACCAACCCTCAGGGATTTGGTAAGACACGAGATAGAACACCTAACTCACGGTAGAAAGTCACAAGGTTCAAAACCATCGAAGTGGATGCAAGGTGATAAAGCACGTAGAGTAAAGATTAAGAGTAATCCTAAGTTGTATTACAAATACTACTTACTACCAAAAGAGGTGGATGCAAACATTCACGGATTGTACTCTAAAGCAAAGACATTGAAACAACCATATCAGAAAGTGGTTGATGATTATTTAGATGACTTGGTAAATGATACCATCATCACTCCAGAAAATCGAGAACTGATTTATAAAACTTGGAAGAAACGAATCCCAAAGATTGGTGGAATCCCTAAACTGAAATAATATGGCAAAAGTATTACGTGTGTTCGATTTTGATGACACTTTAGCAACAACGGTGTCCTACATCTATGTAAAACACAAAGATGGGACTGAGACTACCCTATCACCTGAAGAGTATGCTAAATACGATGCTAAACCAGGTGATGAGTACGACTTCAGAGATTTCAATAGAATGTTGAATAAACCACAAGTCATTAAAAAGAACTTCAAACTACTCCAACGTATGTTGAAGAATCCACAAAAGAAAGTCACTATCTTAACTGCAAGAAAGTTGGGATTCCCTATCAGAAAATTCTTCAAGGATGAGTATGGTATCGATGTATATCCAGTTGCTCTTGCATCTAACAATCCACAAGACAAGGCAGATTGGATTGAGAAACACATCAAAAAGGGATATACTGATATTGCATTTATGGATGATTCTATTAAGAACGTAAGAGCAGTGGGTAATCTTCAAAAGAAGTATCCCGATGTAAGAATCAAATCAGTCCTTGCAGTAGAACATTTGTCTTCAGAAGAAAAGACTCAATTGATAGAAAATTACATTACGGACTCATTTTTGAGTATAATTTAACTATTTATAATAAGTTTAAATAAGTTTCTCAAAAACTACAACGTAACTAAGGTATCGAATGGCTGCTACACAAAAAGAAGTATTAGACCAAATACTCATCGAGATTGCATCAATGAAGACTAAACTCCCTAATGGTGAGTTGAAGCGTATGGAAGAGTCTGTGCATTCACTTAGAGACAACTACAACGAAATTAAGACTGATGTATCGGACATAAAATACACTCTGCTCAATCCCGAAGATGGTATTATAGTTCGTGTAAATAAAAACACATCATTCAGATACGACCGTGAAGAAAAGATACCATACTACGATAATATCGTTTTAGAATTCCAAAAGATGAAGGATTGGAAAGAGGGTGTGACTAAAGCACTTTGGATTCTATTTTCATCATTGATTGGTGTTATTGGGTATATTCTTTCCACTGTAATGTAATTTACTAACTTTCTCAAAACTATTTATGGAAAACTACGAACAACTCGCAATGGATGAGACATACGATATATTATTGTATAATCCAGATGTGAGTGATATTATGAAGTTAGACCTAATAGAAAATTTAATAGGATACTATACCGAAGTTGAAGACTATGAAAAGTGTAAGAACCTAATTGAATTAAAGAAGGTTATGGAGAAAGATAATGAATCTAATAATAAAAAGACTTAGTGCTGAGGTAGAAACTATAAAAGGAGACCACCTCCTATACGTTCAGACTGAGGATGGTACTAATGTAAAAGCAGAAGTATGTAGTAGTGCTGAACTTTCAAACTACATATACATAATAAAATCAGACTACGACATCAAACAAGTTATATATTTTGACCTTTAATGGACTCACGACTATATTTATTAAATGATAACGTACACTCCTTTGATGAGGTGGTGCACGTTTTACAACGTTACTTAGGATACCCATCATCTCAAGGGGCATCAATTGCAGACCTCGTTCATCGGAAAGGTGAGTGTGAAATAAAGATTGGTGAATTTGCTGATTTGGAATTTCTAAAAGAAATGTTGATAAAAGAAGGTTATAACCTAAGATTAGAAAACGATTATGAAGGATACTAAATCACAAGGTCTCGGAGACACCATTGCAAAGATTACATCAGCAACTAAATTAGATAAGTTAGCTGAATCAATCGCCGAGGCAGTAGGTGCTGAAGACTGTGGGTGTAAGGCAAGACAAGAAAAGTTGAACCAAATGTTCCCATACAATAGTGGTAGAGACTATAAAGATTTCCCAACCAAGGAGTAATATGAATTTGATTAAGAAACTGATAATGGAAGTAATCAACGAGGAACAACTCGATGAGAAGTTGATTACATATAACAATAGAAAACCTTATGGGCAAGTAGTATTCTTGGCAGGTGGTGCTGGTAGTGGTAAGGGATTTGCAGGGTCTCACTTCCTGGATTCGGCAGGTTTCAAAGTTCGTGATGTTGATGAGATGAAACTACAACTCAAAAAATTAAATCGATTGGGTAAAATTGATGTAGAAACGATTATCAGAAAGTTTGGTAAGAACATCAAACCAAAGGATATGGAATTAATAACTAAAGTATTTGGATTAGAAACTAAAAAGGGTAAAAAGCTGACACTTGGAACTATGAACCTAAGAAATCCAGACCACGTATCCGCACTACACTATTTAGTTAAGGGGATGGGTATTAAAGATAATTCTCTGATGTATCTTCTTCAAGGTAAAAACAACCCAGAGACTCTACCTAACATTATGTTTGACATCACGGCAAAAGACTTGAGTGATATTACCGATGTTATTCCCCAATTAGTAAAAGCAGGATACGATGCAAAGAACATTCACTTGACTTGGATTCTTACTAACTTCGTTACTGCAATGAAGAATAACAAAAATCGTTCAAGAATGGTGCCTGAAGACACTCTATTGAAAACTCACGAAGGTGCTGCCAATACAGTTTGGTCGTTGGTGACACGAGCACTCCCAAAGGGAATGGATGGTAGAGTGGATGTAGTTCTTAACAACCCACAGCACACTGTTTTCTATCAAGATGCAGATGGTAATAATGTAAAGGGTGTTGCTAAAGGATTCTTATCACTCCCAGTTAAAAAAGCAGGTGGTTCAATCTTACCAGAAAAAGTTTGGAAAAACAAACTATTTGATTGGGTGAAAGACAATGCACCTGATGACATTACTGCAAATATGGAATAAATTAAAACAATAAGCTATGAAAACAGAGTTATTAATAGTGGATGGGTTCTACACCGACCCCGATTCAGTTAGGGAATTTGCACTCCAACAAGAATTTGGAGTGACTGGTAACTATCCTGGAAATAGAACTGAAACGTTCTTGAACGATTCTATAAAAGAAACTATAACATCAATAGTATCTCCTCACGCAGGTGACATAACATATTGGTCAGAAGACCAATATACAGGTGCATTCCAATATACTACTTCAAGAGAACGTAGTTGGATTCACTCAGACTCTACAACAAATTGGGCAGGTGTTTGTTATCTAACACCAAATGCACCACATACCGCAGGAACTGGTATTTTTAGACATAAGAAGACTGGTCTAATCCGTGCACCTAAGTTGGATGATGGGTCGGTAGACCGAGAGTTAATGGGTGTTATTGGTAGAGATTCACAGGACCTTACTAAATGGGATTTAGTAGATACTGTTGGTAATGTCTATAATCGAATCGTATTATATCGTGGTGATTTGTTTCATATGTCATTAGATTATTTTGGGCAAGACAAATACGATGGTAGATTATTTCAGACATTCTTTTTCAATACTGAGTATTAATTGAACTATTCCCACATACATAAATTTGTATGGCATTGTCCTGCTAAAGTGGCAAGTAGAGCAACTGCTGATTTCTTCAGAGAATATTCCAATCTAAACCCACATCTACCAAAACCAGATAACCCACGAATGGTCTTCACTCACGAAAATATGTGGCCTGATGATTGTTCAAGGGATTATCTTCATATAGTCAACGTACGCCATCCATATTATAGATGGATATCTTATTGGAAACACGACCTCCACGATACTACTGAGTTAGAACCCAACACAACCGACCCATTGGATGCACTTAAAAAGTTCAATAGACACGATGCATTGTCCGAATGGAGAATCATAACTCAATTTGAAGAACGAATAGACTACATAATCCATGCTGAGTCAGTAGAAGAGGACCTACGTAATTTACCATTCGTGCCTGATGATATGGATATTGAATTCACTCGTAGTAATAGAAGACCTACTCGAATTCCAATGGGAACTACGTGGGATGAAGAAGAACTCAGAGAGTTGGTATACGATAGGTTCAGACAAGACTACGATAATTTAGGATATGGTAAGTGGGATAACTACGACCATTTATGGGATTGCAGTCCAAAACCAACGTTAGAGCAACGTAATACCAGCAACTTCCCTACAAAACTTTAACAATTTCTTAACATTAAAAGTTTGTGTAACTACTACTTTTTCACTATATTTACTATGTAATAATGAGAAAGATACGAGTTATGAATTACTTAGTAAGTCCCCACGAATTGGTTATGAATGCACTACGACTGAGTGGTGTAAAGGAATTGTTTAACCACTTAACAACCTCAGATATTTTGGGTCACGCCGAGCAGATTGTTGAAGAGTGGACAAATGATTGGGATAAAGACCAAGGATTTGGTGGTAGTGATAAAACCTTTATGACTAAGGAACTCCTTGATAGTTTGATTTGGGTTAAGGGTCTTCGTTATAAAACACAGTTCAGTCCTCGTTTAGAGGTTGTTAAACTTTAACAATCTTTTAACATTAAAGGTTTGGTGGTTTCCTAAATAATCACTATATTAGTATAGTAAGATTGAGAATTGATAATTGATATAGATATGAAAAAAGAAAATCCAAACATCCAAGTTGACTTCCAAGGAATCCGTTACAATGTCCGTAAGACTGCCCTACGAACTTACACCTATGGTGCGAACGAAGGTAGTAAATACTTAAACATTGGACCAACTGAGGGGGGTCAGATGACCAAACAATACGTGAAACACCTCAACAAAGAATACGTTTGTAAGGTGAAAGCAGAACACTTTAGTATGGGTAACTCACTCAATGTCTACGTGACTATGAAAGATGGGTCACCAATCCCACAAGAGGACTTCACGAAAATCAAAGACTTCGTTGAGATGTTTGAGTATGGTAAGTTCAATGGTATGATTGATATGTATGAAACCAAGAATTCAACTTACCAAACTGACAACGGAAACCACATCGAGGGTGGTTGTAAATACACCCACGTAACCAACACACCACGATTCGGAACTGTTGAGTGGATTATCGATGAGGTAAAGAATGCAGGTCGTACTCTTGAGGATACTACTCGATACGTGTCAGACAAAAAAGTAATTCAAAGAGCAATGGCTCAACTTTAAGAAATAAGATATGAAGACATTCAAAGACATTCAGTTCTTCCAATCGATGGGAGGTAATTTGAAAAGTACTACCAAATTCGATAATGGATTTGAGATTAGTGTAATTGCAGGTGAGTTTGCTTACTCCACACCTCGTGAGAATAGTTTAGACCCAGACTTCTTCTCATCGTTTGAGGTGGCAGTATTTAATTCTGATGGAGAGTTTGTTCGTGAGTTCTTCCCTGAAGACCACAATGATGATGTATTAGGATGGCAAAATAGAGGTCAAATCAACGCATTGATGTTGTTGGTTCAATCTAAAGTTTAACAATTTGTTAACATTAAAGATTTGGTAGTCTGAAAGTTATTCCCTATATTAGTACTGTAAGATTGAGAGATATGAAAAACCTACTTTACATTTTAGCCGCCCTTGCTTTTATGGGTATCGGAGTTCTCACTATTATGGGTGAGGTTCAAAAGGTAATTCCATTTGCAGACCCACTCAATGAGATTGGATTTGCAGTCATCACGATTTTGATGGGGATTTTAACACTACTAAATATCGAATTCAAAAACAAATAGTATGAAAGTTAATCTATTAGTAAATTGTCAGTATTACGAAAACTATAATGTGGATGCCAATGGATTTGGTGAAGTTCCATATTGGAAACCCAAAGGTGGTATTTCGTTTTTGATGCCAATCGACTCAGACTACCTCATCTACGCTGATGAATCTCAAGTTATCCAATCCATTAAAAATGTGTTGGGTAAGTGGAATTCAATTTCGTGTCGTGCTGACTTTCGTGACTACGAAATCCAATGGTCAAAGCCAGATAGACTTGGTGGTTTAGAAGAAGAACTAAAATCTGTGATGGATGAGGTGGCAGTATAGAGAGATGGGTTCTCGGAACAAGAAGAGTGGTAAGTTATCCCACTACAATGTAACGGTTGAAGATTTTAAAATCGTAGATTGTGAATGTAAAGCACGAGAGTTCCGTAGATACACCCCTTGTAAACATATGAAACGACTATCAGAAAAGATGGTAAACTTAACAATTAATTAACATTAAAACTTGTGTATGTCGGATATATTTCGTATATTACACCTGTAATGAGAGAGAGATAATAAACTATGAAACAAAAGACAATTTTCAGCGATATTGATGGGACTTTAGTCCACCAAGTACAATTCGAAAACATTGACCCTTTCACTTCTAAGGCACTGCCAGGTGCAGTTGAATACCTAACGAAGATGTTCAAACAAGGTCACCACATTGTTCTTACAACTGCTCGACCAGAGTACCTACGAGACACTACCATTCAAGAGATGGACTTGTTAGGGATTCCATTCCACCAATTGGTGATGGGTATTGGTCGTAGTGAACGTATCCTCATCAACAACAAGAGTCTAAAGAATCCAAAAGAGAAACGTGCTACTGCCATTGAGGTTGGTAAGAACCACGGATTGATTGGTTATGTAGAGTAGTTATGGATTGGACTTTAATGATACTTATCGGAATTGTTGGTGGCACATCTACTTATGGTATGATACGTGTATTAAGATATTTTTACGATAAGGAGAACAAATGAGTGAACAAGACTTAATCGAACTTGGATTCGAGAGATATAATGAAACTGACCCTAAGATTGGGGATTGGTACTACTATTCATCCTATTGGAATGGTATTGATTTAATCAGCAATGCATCTGATGAATGGGATAGTGATGGTTTATATGTTGAGGTATTTGATACAAACATTAGATTTAAAGGGTCTGGTGACCTATGGCAACTAAAGGAGTTGATTTATAACAATTTGAAATGAGATTACCAAACGTAAGAAACGTAAACAAAGGTAAACGTAAAAAGAAGAAACACCACTACAAAGTAGGTGACTTCGTGGCAGTAAAATGGATTGGTGAGAAACAACTCGCAGTGATTGATGAGTTGGATACAACAAAAAATGGAATTGCTACCTATAAAGTGAGGTCTATTAGTAATGTGGGGTGTAGTTATAGTGGGTTGGAGTTGGATGACCCCGAAGACCCATATTGCTATGTATCATCAACACTAACAAAGAGTTTATCAGATGGAGAGATTAGACGCATCAAGACATATGAGGAAGAGCGAGCCAAATCACGTTCTACCGGCCAGCAAACTAAAGTTGAGTCACAACCCGACAGGACTCCTAATCGGAGAACTCAGAAAGTTGAAGGACTCAAAGAAGCAATAGACAAACAAAAAGATTTCATCAATGGTAAAAAGTTTTGGTGATGTCAACATTATTTTGTATATTAGTAAATAATAAAGGATAAAAAGTTATGAAGTATCAACCACTTAACGACTATGTGTTAGTCAAAGTAGTTAAAGAAGAAGAGAAAACCAAAGGTGGTCTCTACAAACCATCAGATGCTAAAGAGCAAATGAGAGGTGAAGTAATTTCAGTAGGTAATGGTATTTACACTGCTAATGGAACTCTAATTCCAATGAACCTAAATGTAGGTGATATGGTAATCGTACCAAACACTGGTATCCAAATGAAGTTGGATGGTGAGAAGTACAATATGTATCGTGAGCAGGAAATCTTAATGGTTATCAATGAGTAAGATTAAGGAACTTTTGGATGATGGTGTAGAAGACTTTGTTGACTTCGTGGATGATGACTATTGGTGTCATTATGCAGGTATGCCATCCCCAAATGCATACGATAATACCGAAGGTCGGGATATAGGATGAGGAATCTATTCATAGGGTTATTATTATTCACAATAGGTCAGTCACTTATATGGTTTCAAACTAATGGTCAATTCATTTACCCTTGGTTCAAACGAAATCCACTTGCTATATCTTTAATCGCAGGAACTGGGATTAGTTATATGTTTATTAAAGCAACGGCATATGTGGCAGAGTATTTTGATGGACAATTATGGCCCGGTAGATTCATTGCTCAATCAAGTGGTATTGTAATCTTTGCAGGACTTACGTTTGTATTATTAAACGAAGGTATTACTACGAAGACTGCAATATCACTCATCCTTGCCTTTGTAATCATTGCAATTCAAATCTTATGGAAGTAGTCAAAAGAGAACTTATCAGACATTTAATGATGGTTAATCACGTATGGGAAGTCGTATACACAAACCCCATACATCTTCGTGGTAAATCACCATATAGAGATAAGAAGAAATTGTGGGATTTAAGAGAACGTGTACGTACTAAGAAGCAACTTTTAAGACGCAGAGACCTCCAATTTTTGGAAAATCTATTTATAAAGTATTCTCGATGATACTTATATAAAAATGGAAACAAATGAGTAGTTATAAAAAAGGAACAAAATTGCCAAATGGTTATGTCTTAGGTAAGGGGAGAACACCACTCAACTTAACTGAAGCACAAATCCGTTATGCAATGAAGAACTCTAAATCTAACTCCGAAGCAGCACGTTTCCTCAATGTATCATTCACCACCTATCAGAAATATGCAAAGTTGTATGTGGATGAGGATAGTGGTAAGACCTTGTATGAGATACACAAAAACCAAAAGGGTGTGGGTGTAAAGAAACCATACAATGTTGATAAAGGTATCTACGCACTTCAAGACATCTTAGATGGTAAGTATCCAGACTATGGAGTTCACTTCTTAAAGAAGAGGTTAATCAATAATGCACATAAGATGCCGGACTTTCCCCACGAATGTCATAGTTGTGGGTATAACGAAAGTAGAATTACGGATGGTAACATTCCATTGGTGTTAGACCATATGGATGATGATTGGACCAATCATAAACGTGAGAACATTAGATTCTTATGTTATAATTGTTTCCACAATCTCAGAGGAAACATCAGAGGTAGACAACCTCAATGGAGAGCAGAGCAAATCAAACAAGCAAGAAAAAAACAAAAACAAAAAAAGAAGGATAAATAAGTTATGGGTAAAGAAGTATTTTACGGAAAGACATCAAGAGAGAAACTCTTGGAAGGTGTAGATGCACTCGCAGATGCAGTTGTAGTTACATTAGGTCCTCGTGGTCGTAACGTGATTATCGAGACTGACACTACACCACACATTACAAAGGATGGGGTGACGGTAGCAAAGTCTATTGAATTCTCAGACCCAAGTAAGAATTTGGGTGCTAAGGTAATTAAGGAAGCATCACAACAAACTGCTGATAACGCAGGTGATGGAACAACTACCTCAACTGTATTGGCACGTGAGATTTTCAAACGTGGATTGGAAGCAGTTGATAATGGTGCAAATCCAATTGAGTTGAAACGTGGTATGGATATCGCAGTAAAAGGTATTGTAGATAACTTGGTTCACAAAGTATCAACCAAAGTAGAAACCAACGACCAAATCAGACAAGTTGCAACTATCTCAGCAAATGGTGATAGTGTAATTGGTTCTATGATTGCTGATGCAATGAAGGAAGTAGGTCGTGATGGGGTAATCACAGTTGAAGAAGGAAACTCAAGTGAGGATGAACTTACTATCGTAGAAGGTTTGGAGTTTGAGCAAGGATATCTATCACATTACTTTATCAATAACCAAACGAAATTGACTTCTGAATTGGAAGACCCAATGATTTTGGTTTATGATGGTCGTATCTCAGATATGGATGACATTGTTGGTATTCTCGAAAGTGTATCAAGTAAGAATCAACCAATTGTAGTAATTGCACAAGAGGTAGAAGGTCAAGCACTTGCTACTATGGTAGTGAACTCAGCAAGACAAACACTAAAATGTGTTGCTATCAAAGCACCTGGCTTTGGTAACGAACGTAGTGAAATGTTGAGAGACATCGCTGCATTGACTGGTGCTACATTATTTGGTGGTGTTGGTAAAGAAATAGAAGACATCACTATGGATGACTTGGGTTCTGCTGACCGAGTGGTATCAAGTAAATCTAAATCAGTAATCATTGGTGGTGCTGGTGAGAGTGAAGAGATTACACTTCGTATCGACCAAATCAAACACGAGATTGAAGAGTCAAGTTCAGACTATGAGAAAGAGAAACTACACAAACGACTATCTAAGTTGAGTGGTGGTGTTGCAGTTCTCAGAGTAGGTGCTGAGTCGGAGATTGAAATGAGAGAGAAGAAAGATAGAATTGATGATGCTCTACTCGCAACCAAAGCAGCAGTTGAAGAAGGTATCGTTCCAGGTGGTGGGTCAGCATTGATTCATTCAAGTGATACACTTTACCTTGGTGATGAAGAATTGTCTCGTGACCAGCAAGCAGGTGTTGATATCGTATGTTCTGCTTGTTATGCTCCATTTAACGCAATTTTGAAAAATGCAGGTGTTGAATATACATCTGATGGTCAAGAACGACCTAATTATGGTTATAATGTAGTGACTGAAGAATATTGTGATATGTTGGAAGCAGGTGTAATCGACCCAACTAAAGTAACACGAACTGCTATCGAAAAAGCCGTCTCAGTTGCATCTACATTGTTAACAACCGAATGTATGATTGTGAACGAGGTAGAGGATAGTGAATCGCAAGTTGAAAAAATATAATCATAAGTACGAATACTTAAAACTCGAAGAAGAGGATATACGTGATGAGTTAGATAATTATATATCGGATTTTGAAAAATATTTTGATGTATATTATAAATCACCAGTCACTGCCTCTAAACATAGAGAGGTTTGGGTAAACGAGGAAACGGGAGAGGTCAGAGATGACCCTCCCCCTTTTGATGATTTTTTCCAAGATTTTGAAGCTGCTAAAGAACAAGCACGTGAGTCTGAACGAAAGAGACTTGAACGTGTCGAGGAGTTGAAAAATAGACCTGAAAAAGTAAAAAAACTATACAAAAAACTTGCAATAAAATCACATCCAGATAGAGGTGGTTCTGATGAGTTGTTTCAAGAAGTAAACGATGCATACACCGAAAATAATCTGATGTGGTTATTACGTAAGGCAGGTGAGTATGAAATTGATTATGAAGTGGATGAATCTGATACAGAGGTATTGGAAAGTAATCTAAACTTAATATCAAATGAGATAAGTAGAATGAAGGGAACACTTGCTTGGCTATGGGGAACTGGTAATTTAAATGATAGAAAGCATGTAATATCTATTGTTGAGAAACAAACTGGTCATAAAGTACCAGATTCTAAATTACCAAAAGACCTCCGTGATGAAAACCCTAATTTGTTAGAATAATATGATTATACTTGGAATTTCAATAGGAGTTGACCGTGGGTCGGTGTTAATGCAAAATGGCACCCCAATTATAGGAATCCACGAGTCTAAGTTAAGTAGGGTATATAGAGATGGTGCATTTCAGAATACACTGCCAAAACTTTCAATAGATTATTGTTTTGATAATTCAGAACTAACAATTGATGATGTCGATTTGGTTGTCTTTACCTCGAAAGATGGTGGATACGAACTTATCAACGAGATTTCAGAAGTGTTGGGTATTGATGAATCTAAGATAGAGTTTGTACCTAATCAAATTGCAATGTCATTTGCTTTGTACTCTATATCAAATACAAACCAAACATTAGTGTCTGGTAAAGGTAGTATTATTACACCTGATAGTCTTGTTGAAAAATGGTATTCTGAAAATGGGTATGATGTAGAGTTCACATCGGAATTGCATTGGAGAGAATCTACTACATTTACTCAATTCAAAGAAGATGGGTATGTAGAACTCCATAAGACTTGGATTGATGATGCAGATGTGTTTACTAATATGAGTCATATGTACTCTACTGCATCTCATAGGTTGGTCTATGATAAGTTAAACTATAAGTTTAATACAGAAGACCTCTCTCAACTATCTACATACTCAGATGGTGGTTGGGAAAACTTGCAACCAAATGTATATACTACTAACGAGGGGTATCATAAAGAAATACTACCAAAGATAAATTATACATCTGATTTTAAACTAAGGGCAAACTTAGCAGGTGTTTATCAACGAGAACATTTAAAAGTATGTACTGACCTTATTGGGAAATTCAACGAATATCCAATTGTAGTTGGTGGGGCATTATTTAAAAATTCAAGAACACTATCTGAATTGTATAATGTAGAAGTAACAAACTTAATAGATGATGAAGCACTACCACTTGGATGTGCTGTTTATGGTAACTTTAAACTCACATCATCCATAGTAAAGGTTGATACATTGAATATTGGTAAATCCTTAAACATAGATGATGTGATTGATGGGGTTGACCACATAAACAAAATCTTCAAAGGCAATTTCTCAGAAAAATACGCACTTCGAGTTTTCAATAATAATGTGGAGTTGGTTGATTTCGTATCAAAATTGATACTAAAGAACAAATTAGTAGGTGTGGTGTGTGATAAACATAACCTTGGTATAAATCAAATGGGTATTCGTTCTATATTAACATCACCAACAAACCGAATTGGGTTAGACCATTTAACGATGCACGTTAAAGAATGTGATTGGTGGCTTAAATACCATAACATTATAATAGAAGACAAACTGACCGATGTATTAGAATATCCTAAATTAACAAGTGGGTATCCAATATCATCAAAAATACATTCAAAATGGAAGGATATAGCACCAAGTGTTATAAATCATAAGGATGAGATACTATATACTACATCCAATTCTGATTTTGTAAATAAAGTGTGTGATAGATACCACGAACTATCGGGAGTGCCATTTATAACATCAATTCCACTATCAATGGCACTTGAGCCTGAAGTGGAGAATGTTGATGATATACTTAGGACTTTGTATAATTCAAAATTATCAGCACTTTGTATTGAAAATATTTTGATTATTAAAAAATAAGTTGTATATTAGACATATGAATAACGACCAAATATTCCTTTATTGGGATGAAATACCAACTGAAACAACGAGTTCAACTAAAAATTAATAATAAATGGCAAACGAAGTAAGAACTTTCATTGAAGTCAAGTCAGACAAAAATGAAACATTCAAGAAACTCCAAGACCTATTTGGAGGTGCAGACTACAAAGAGATGTATGAGACTGATTGGTTGTATCATAAACTCTACGGTGAGAAAGAATATGACCGAGGTGTTTATACCGAGGAGATGGGTGCTAAATGGTGTTTTGTAGATGATATGGATGCAGATGAAGGTGTATTCACTATGACAACTGTATCTGCTTGGTATTTTTGTGAAGGAGCAATCCGTAAAATCCAAGAGATTCTACAAGAGGTAGATGAGGAAGTTTGTGTTGCATTTACCTATGAAGATGAGTCACTTGACCCAATTGGTGGTGGTGCTTGTTACAAAGGTGAGATGATTATTCACGAAGAAACATTGGAATGGCCTAACTACGATGACTATGAAGAAGAGGGTGATTATGATGAGGCATTGGAAGAAATGTACGATAACCTATTTGACATATGTGACCGATTGAAGAACCACGCAATGGTTGAGGTTTATGAAGAAATGAATGGATATGATGAAATCGAAGATAGTGAAGAGTTTGATGAAGAAGAATAATATATGGTTAGTGGTATGTGTGTTTTTTACACTCACCACGTTTGCACAAATCAAAGAAGTAGAAACTGAGATTTTCTCAGTAGTATATGATGAGGGGTTAGAACAACCTATCAAACTATCATATCGAGTACAATGTCCTTTGGGTGATGCATCTCGAAGTGGTTTGGATTTCCGTAAGTACGATGGGGTACATACATCAGACAACGATGACTACTCAAACAATGTATATGACAAAGGACACCTTGCTCCAGCAGCTGCCTTCAATTGTGACCGAGAGATGGTTCGTTCAACATTCTCATATCTAAATTGTGCACTACAACACGAGGGACTCAATCGTGGTCCTTGGAAAGAGTTGGAGCGATTTGAAAGAGACTTGGCAAAGTTGTATATCGTTGATGTGGTCATTGAGGTTATATTCACGGGTGATGTTCAAAAAGTACCAGGTGGGGCTACTATTCCAACTGGATTTGAAAAGACTATCTATTTTGATGGTAAAGAATATACATTCTATTTTCCTAACCAAGATGTTGCTGGTCAAGATTGGTTCAACTTCTTAAAATTCCAAAATTAATGAGTGGGATTCAAATCTCATATATAATCTTAGCCGTACTTATCCTTGGATTCGTGGGTGGTATTTACGCCCAAAAATCCGCAGATGAGTGGAATAAAAAAAACAATCGATGAAAAAGTTAATCTTATTCTTGGTAGTGGGGATAATCACTACAAGTTGTGCAATCGACCCCCTTAAAGGGGTTGATACATATGGATTGACCTATGATGGTACGAATGTATACTTCCACGAGGAGTTATGTGCAGAACTATCAGCATTGGAAATTGCATATGATGATGGTAAAATCGTAAAAGAGGCTACCTTTGTGCTTGTTGATTCGAAATACAATGACCAAGCAATATCGATTATTAAATTGGTGAAGGAGAAGAGACCTTCACTTGAAGTAGAAGTTGAATTAAAGAAGTAAAATGAAGAAAATTCTATTGTTTGCCGTAATGGCAGTAGCACTTACATCTTGTGAGAAGTGGTTTGGTAATGGACCAACCGACCCAACATCAGAAAACATCGTAGTAAGTGGAATGTTGACCGAGGACACTCATTGGTTCTCAGACTCTACATACGAGATAGCAGGTAAAGTAGTTGTAGATAGTGGAGTAACACTAACTATTGACGCAGGAACTACAATCTTGGCACGTGAAGGTCAAGGGTCATTATCATCAGCACTTATCGTTGCTCGTGGTGGAATGGTTATGGCAGAAGGAACTGCTGAAAATCCAATCGTATTCACATCAGTATTGAGTGAAGAAACTGACCTTGATGAGACTGATATGGGTCTTTGGGGTGGTGTCGTTGTTCTTGGATATGCTCCAATCTCAGCAGATGCAGTTCCAGCAAACATCGAAGGTGTTCCAGTAAACGATGGGTTTGGTCTATATGGTGGGATGAATCCACACGACAACTCAGGTGTATTGAATTATGTATCAATCAGACACGCAGGAACTTTATTGGGTGATGGAAACGAACTCAATGGTCTAACTCTTGGTGGTGTTGGTGATGGTACGACTATCTCAAACATTGAAGTAGTAGGTAACTTAGATGATGGCATCGAATTCTTTGGTGGAACAGTAGATTGTCAAAATCTAATCGTATGGGCACAAGGTGATGATGCATTTGATATCGACCAATCATACGATGGTACAATCACTAACTATGTAAATGTAGAAGGTGGGACTTCTGACCACGCATTGGAAATCGATGGTGGTGAAGGAACTATGAATAATCCATTTGTTATGGAGAATGGTACACTTATCTCAGAAGATGGTGTTGAGATTCACTTCCGTGATTTCGCAGTAGGTTCAGTTCAATTCATTGGTGAAGCAAACGTATCAGCAGATAGTGGAACTGCCGTGGTAGTAGATACCACTATGGGTGCAGACTTATCAGTATTTGAGTGGACAATGACTCACGCAGCAGGTAAGTTGTGATACACTACTTAGATAACGAGAAAGAACAAGATTCACATTTGGGGAGGCATTTTATGTCTTCCCTTTTGTGGAATACGGAGCCAGATAAAATGATGGCAATATTAAAAGTGATGGGTAAGACATATAAACAATATGGACTACCTATTAATTATAGAGCATTGGGGATAGAAGAATGTTAAAAGTGGTGACTGGATTCTTATTTGATTATGATACATTCCTTATAGGACAAAGACTATCAGAGAATAAGACATTACCCGATTATTGGGAACTGCCCGGTGGTAAAGTAGATGATACCGACCCAACAACGGACCACGCAGTGAAGAGAGAATGGAAAGAAGAGTTAGATATAGAGGTTAGAATATGGCACGAATTACCCACAAGAATAATCAATGATATAGAGGTATATCCATATATGTTGAAGTACGAAAGTGGGAAAGCAAAGATGAATGAACATCAGAGTATAAAATTCGTGAAATTTAATGAAATAAAACACTATAAATTAACTCCAATAAGTAAAGAAATAATACATATAGTAAAGAGGTCATATAACATATTTTTAAAACCCAAGGAGTAACCTATTATGAAACCCATCTACGAACTATTCTCTCAGTTCAAAAAGAAGACATTTGGTCACAAGACCACCAACACCCCAATCGTAGAAGTCCCAGACGATGAACCACAATTATGGTCTCGTTTTATGGACTATTCAGAGCAACCACATATATCGTTTAAGATTACCCAAGAAGAAATCTATAACGACTTAAACAAGGGTAGAGAATGAAGACCGACCCTCATCGAGATGGACGCGAACGATTTCGTGTGTCTAAGAAAAATTTGGAAGATAAACTTCCAAATCCTTCTATCTTAAATGAGTTGCAAGATTGGGATACAACCCTAATGGATGGGTTAGATGAATTTTGGGATGATGACTACGATAATTGGTATTCGGATAATAAGATATAATATAATGATGTTAGCAATCCTGCTCCTAATAGTATTAACCATATACACATACAAAATAACAAGGGATTCATAGAATCCTCAAAGAATTTCTAAACAAATTATAACGACAATTAAAGATGAAGCAAAAAGTAATTAACGTAACCTATCGTAAGGATAGTCAAACCTTCCCAAAGTGGATGAAGTACGAGATTGAAATCCTTAACGAGGATGGAACAACACAAACTATCCCTGCTTATGGGAAAGACCTACAAGATGCCCTTTCACGAGTGGTCACACAAAAGAGGGTAAAGACTATTGAAAAACACACGGAAAAAGTTCCAATGGCAGTATGGCTGCTTTTATGGTTTACTTACCTTGGAATCCTTTCCATTGGTTGGATGGAAACACAAAACCATTGGATATTCGTTGGTGGTATGTTGGGAGCAGTAGCAGTGATATTATCGTTGAATTGGTTTCCTCGTTTAAAAAACGTGGATATAGACAATAAATAAACTAGCACACTATATACTATATGAAGTCTAACGACTTCTCTTAAAAATCATAGATTTTATGAAGACACGACCACAACACTTACCTAACGTATGGGTAAGAGTAGAACACACACAACGAACCATTCAGTTCTTCTTAAACAATGGAGAACCCCTTGAAGGGAGTGGTTCATATATGTCCCTCTCTTATTTCAACGTATATAGAGATACTATGTCCATAAAAGACTATACCTATACAAACAAACTTTCAGAGTTGTTAGAGCACGAAGGATGGAATAGTGACCTCATATAAGAATATCATAGATTTACACGGAGTCAGACATAAGGATGTGCTCGAAGTCCTTGAGAACTCCTTATTAGGGTATCATAGGACTGAAGGGTGGGAAATCATCACGGGCAATTCACCCATAATGATAGAGATAGTAGAGGAGTTCTTACGACTGAACCTATTTAAGTTTTATCGAACCTCTGATAACTATGGAAGAATTATATTAGCAGAGTAAGGTTATATCCTTACTTTCGCTGCTATTTGTCAGGTTATACCCTTACTAAGGTAGGATGGGGTTGGATGACCCTTGGAGAAGCCTTGGATGACCCTGAAGAAGCACTAATTTCCCGCGAAGTTTTAGAACACCCCTACGAGGGTGTTTTTTACTGTCTTATGCTTAACAAGGGTAAATCCACCCACAAAATACCCCTATTTTCCTCCATTTTGTCCCACATTCCCCCACTTTCTATCAGTCACGTAACATTTTGTATCGTTTTTAAACAGAGTGTTAAATTTATAACAAATCGTTATAAGGGTAACACAATCTTAACAAATGCTTAAATCATTAAGATTTCCCACAATTAACACAAACACTCTCTAACTAACCCCTTATATTACCTTACTATCAGAAATTAGACCCAGGTTATGCGCATCTTCGTGCCGTGGACAATTTTTTTGCTGAGAAACTAAAAATTAGGGTAAAATACGGGTTATTTCTGCACACCGCACCCTTCCAAGCACTTAATTTCCCGTTATTTACCATAGGTGAACCGGGGCTTACCGGGCACGGACAGGACCTCACAGGTAGTTACAAATGAAACACTTGCCCTGTTACAAATGAAACACCCCTCAAAGCACGTATATAGAGAAAATCTATTAAGATTTATTGGTTTTTATTTGGATATATTAAATATTTGTCGTATCTTAGTGGGGGGGTTATATAAAAAAAAAGCGCTGATGTTAAATAGTGGGTAATAGTGGGTAAGAGATGATTAAAAATAATCACTTAAAAGTTTGTATATTCAAGAATTATTCGTATCTTTACTATGTTATGAGAGAGATGATTACTTTATTACTATGCTTGCTTCCCTTGGTGGGACCAGCTTTGTTGTGGAAAGAAACCCTTAAAGATATATTATATGTCAAGTAGAAAGACTATTGGAGTAAAAAGAATGTTGAAGTATGCAAATCTTCAGTTGGAAAGAACTGATGTAGGAGCAAGTGATGAGTTTAAGAGTGGTATATGTACTATGATTGAGTCACTGCTTATGGCCAGTGGGAACTATCAGGGGTATATGAACCTTCCTAATGGTGGGGAATACTCTCGTGTCTATTATATGAATCACAAATTAATCTAACATTTAACGATTATTTAACATTAGAAGTTTGGTAATCCCAGCTGAATGTACTATATTAGTAGTGTAAGATTGAGAGATATGAAAGAGATGATGATGAAAGAGAAAGAAGAAATTGCGAAGGAGTTGTTCGGCGATTTGGTTGGAACTTGTGAAAGTTGTGAAGAGAAGTTGGGAGTTTGGACTGAGAACCCCTTTGAAGCTGATGTTCGTAATGTGACCGTAATGGAGTTCTTATGTAAGGAGTGTCACCACGACTTGATGATGGAAGTTTAAAAAGTGATATAAAATTAAATCAGTTAAATACATAGTATATGAGTAGTAAGTATCCACAAGGGTATATCCCTAAGATTCAGTATTGGAATAGTAAACTCCAAGAAGCAATCCTTTCCAACAACTGGTCTGAGTCAGAGTATTGTATGAAGAAGCTTCAGTACTTCGTTGGTGCTCAGTATGTTAAGGAGAACCAAGTAGCCACCAACCACGTTATAGGTGGGGTAGACTTCGGAGGAGCTATGAGACATCTGAACAACCTCTAAGGTTAATCTAAGCCGTCAACCCCCATAAGCCATTAAAGGTGATGAAAGATACTCGTGCAGGGGGGTGGGGCATTTAAACGTAACCCTATGATAATCAAGCGCATAGCGTCCGGTGTAGTCCGTGTTCATAGCGAGACCAGTTTTTTTGCCACTGGAGAAAGTCCCCTCTGAGGTCGTAAGTCTACGACATTGCTCTTTTACTTTTACCTAACCTTTATCTAAGTTCGGGGAAACGTTCGGGAAAAAGTTCGGGGAAAGCTCATCGTAGTAACGGTAGGGGTTAAGCGGGATTTGGAATTGTAAATTATTTTTTGTATATTAGTAAAGTTATTAAGGATATGAAGTATTGGAAGTATCATAAAGTGCCCTTCTTCGTTGGGGGATTGTTTGTCTCACGTATGGAGAGAAAGGGCTGGAAGGTTACAAAGGTTCGTGGAGTTCTTTTACACACGTATAGAACATCGACCTATGATAGGAATTTATTTATGGAAAGCTAAATGACTGATAAACAATGGAATGCTCTAAAGGAGATGACACGAGGAATGGTGTTTGAATGTGATATGTCTTTAGGTAAGGTACGTTTAGAGCCTTCAGACTTGTATTCGTATGCTCTTTTTTATCCTTCCCATATTGTTACTCTACATAAGGATGATGATATATCTTCAATAGATAGACATTATCTTCATACTATGTATAACAATTGGTTGTCTCGTATATAGTAGTATTTAGATGATTTAATTTTATATCACTTTTTTTATGACCACATCAGAATGGAAAGCATTGGAGAGAATGGTTAAGGGTAGAGACCCAATGATAATCCATGCCAAGGATGGTAAGGTTTCATTGGAGTATATAAAAAGTGGTACTATGGAGTACTTTTATTTAACCCTACCCTATGGTACTGCTACACTATATGAGTCTTCTCCATTACATTCACGAAATCGTGCATACCTTAAAGACTTGTATGATACTTGGTATGATTGGGAAAGACTAAATTTATAAACACACGAGTATGACTACACAAGAATGGAAAGCATTGATTAGGATGACATCAGTTGGTAACCAATACCTTGGGCATTACAAGGGCATTCCTGTTGAGGTATCTTGTAATAGTACATTGACACGAGTGTTCGTTATTTGTAATCACGAAAATATAGTTCCAATGAGGAGTTTTACGATGAATGATAAGTTACCTACTCTATATAGGAAAGTGTTTAAGGAGTTGTATAATACTTGGTATGCAGTCACCGTAGACAATTTACCATTTTAACACCAACGAGGATGGATACGAAATAGTGGTAGATAACCTTTAACATTTTTTTAACATTAAACATTTGGTGATACCAAAGATTTTCACTATATTTACTATGTAATAATGAGAGAGATGAAAGACAAAAAGTTTAAGTCAGTAACCGAAATGGCAAAGAGTGACATTTCAAAGTATATATGTGAGTTAAAGAAAGATGAATCTACTCACTATAAGAATAACAAAAATTTCTACAAAAGTCGTGGTAAGTTTTCAAGTAAAAAATATAACTCACCAGACTACGGACCAAACGATTGTTTTTTAGTTGGTGAGACACTTTACCAAGAGTCATACATCTGCTCTACTGAAATGTTGTTTTCAAAAGAAACAAAGTGGTTAAACAAACAATTAGGAATTCATTCAGTAAATAAATAAGTTATGTCGGTATTTAAAAACACAAAGCCAGTTAGTTCAATTCAAGAGTTTGAGAATCAGTTAGTTAGTCAAGTGAATGAATACTACTCTGAGAATTATTCAACTCTATCACCACCCGAAATCAAAATCACTAAGGGAACTAAGTTCTACAAAGTTATTGTGAAGTCTTCGGTATGGGGATTCATTGCTCGTATCCCATTTGTACACAAGGGTGTCCAACTAAAGAAGGGTGACTTGATGATGGCTGCCGGTTGGAGTCAAGCTGCAAAACATCCTCGTGGTAATGTCATTGAAGGAACTGCAATGTATGGTCCATATGGTCCTAAATATTTAAAATAAAAGTTATGAACAAGTTGAAGAAGAGATTGTTAACAAAGTGGTTTATGGAATGGGTAAAGTCTGAGACTGATGTTGAGACCCTACAAGCTACTACTATGTTTATCAAAAATCGTAAGGTTGAATTGGTAGGTGAAGAGAAACCACCAATTGGATTTAGAATTCCTAATTCTAATTTGGAAATGTCAAAATAATTTTGTATATTGTAATACTATGAAAGAGTTTATTAACCGATATGGTGATGTATTCACATTTGAATACAATGAGAAAGGTAACATCCAATGGAGTGGTAACTTCAAGTATTGTCGTTTTGGTGCTGCTAATGTGTATGATGATGCATACAATGAATACAAGAGGGATGGTGGTACACTATCTATGAAGGAATTCATCAATGAAGTACACGACATAATTAGAGATGAGAATGGTGACTATGTTTCTCCAAGTCGTATCGGTCAATCATATCGTGAGTTGGTATACTCCGATTGGGGGAACATCACAATGGTAGACCCAAGTGGTGGACCATATATCGGTAAGGGTGCTGATATGTCTTTCTTTGAAATGGAAGGTAAGGTAAGTGGATTCATCCCTAACGAAGATGGATATGAAATAGTTGTAGACAATGGGTAAATACTTAAAGCAAGGATTTGTAAGAAAATTGGAATGGCAACTTGCAAGAGAAGAAATCTCTCATTCCAAAATGGTAAACTTGATGGAGGAAGAATGCATCAAGAACTACAATCAGACCACCTACCAATTTCTTAATTGGTTGATTAAGCACTACGATACTGCAATCACTGAAGATGGGTTAATGTATTACGCAAATGCAGAGGGTAAAGAAGTAT
>Ga0222719_10000960_pt1 | contig 28701 bp, 32 predicted proteins | sample C33_34DmetaG_FD_165039 | JGI IMG/M metagenome (GOLD analysis project Ga0222719, IMG submission 165039) | Estuarine water microbial communities from San Francisco Bay, California, United States - C33_34D | ecosystem: Environmental > Aquatic > Marine > Unclassified | place: USA: California...
TCACTTCCCCTGCAGCGAAAAGTATATTTGGACTGGAAATTGTATCATCTAGTTTTGATGGAGAAGTAAATGCGTGAATGGTTTGAAGCTATATTCTTCTCAGTCATTTTTGTTTTAATATTTTATGCAGGGTTTTACCTTGCACTATAATGGAGTTTCACAATGATTATTGAAGCAGTAGTCTGCTTGGCACTCAACACATACCACGAGGCAAAGAACCAAAGCCTCGTGGGACAGATTGCAGTTGCACAAGTTGTAATGAATAGAGTTAAAGATTCCAGGTATCCAAACAACATTTGTGATGTTGTTAAGCAGGGCTTGACATACAAATGGAATCCTAAAATTCCTATAAAGAATCAATGCCAATTCAGTTGGTATTGTGATGGCAAAAGTGATAAAGCCAAACAAAAGAAAGCATGGGAACTTGCTTTGCAAGTTGCTAATGGTGTTTACTATGGCAACCTAGACGATTTTGTCGAGGGAGCAACTCACTACCATGCTCACTATGTCCAACCTAGTTGGGCAGAAACTAAGACCTATATAACAAGAATTGATGACCATATATTTTATAGATGGGATATCAATACAACTAAAAGGAAATAAAATGGGAACATTTGATATAAATAAGTTTGATATTCGCAAACGGGAATATGATAACAAATACGTAATCTGGGCGAAAAAACGTCACGTTCACAGTGATGGCAAATTGCCTGACACTTTCAACGGCATACCTATTGTCGTTGTTGGTTCACATCATGAAGCCGTTGACTTCTTAAACAAAGCTCAACAACACGCTGACAACTACCAAAAGGTTGCCAGTAAATATGGTGTGCCTGATGATGATGTTGAACGTTTTGTGTTAGGAGATTCCCATGTCCAAGTTCACACGTAAACACTATGAGGAGATTGCCAAGATAATTGGCAACTCCAATATATCTGATGCAGATGTTACTTTGCTAACTGGATTTTTTAAAGCAGACAATTCTAAGTTTGATTCTAATAGATTCCTGCACGCAATAGCAAAGCACAGAGATTCACACCTGTAGCTAATTCACAGCTATTCACACTCACTACCCTAGCCCTATCTTGTTTGCACAAGGTGGGGCTTTTTGCTATTATTAAGAATAATCAATAATAACGAGGAAGGAAAATATGTTTTATGAATGTAAAAAATGTGGGGATAATGTCCCGAGCAAAAGAAAGGCTGTGGCAAAGTTCTTCGCTGATTACTGTATTACTTGTGCTTCTCTTATGGATTCTAGTATCAAAGCTACTTTCGCTTTAGTACCAACTCACAAAGGAGCATATCAACCAGCTACAAATAAAAAACAATTATATGACATGACTTGTAGCCCAAAAAACTTTGACTATAACCTATCGGAGGCTTTAAATGGCAAATAGAACTTTATTTGGTAAATCAACCAAACCAGAAAATGCGTATGCAACATACAGAGTAGATAATCCTAGTAATGGTATGTACTTTGAATGGCGTGTACTTAAGACTTATCAATCCAAAGAGAACGAGGATAAAAATCAATATGCTCGTTGGTATTGTGCAGTCAAATCCCCAATGACTCACGACCAGTGGGAATATGGCGACACTTATATCAAGGATATAATGTCAGTTAGTCCTAAACTTATTGAGTCTACTGGATTGTGGCGAGAACATTACAATGATGATTTGTTGTATGATGTCGCTGACAATCTCAAAAAAGTTGGCTTAAATGTAATTACATTCGATTAGCCACTATTCACTTGTTTGCACAACTAAGTGCAATTTCGTATAATTAAAGAAATCAGGAGTTTCGTCTAATGGAAAGACACCAAGTTCCAACCTTGAAGATGTGGGTTCGATTCCTTCAACTCCTGCCAACCATTAAATAGAAAGGAAAAGCCAATGCCTAGAGCATTCAATGACTATGAACTTGTTATAGTCAAATACAAAACTCGCTCTGACTACCTAACATTCTTTGGTGAAGTCATGGGCTACAGCGATAAGAAGTACAATGTTCGTACACTTGCAACAACAGATGGTTATTATAGAGTCAGCAAAGACTTAATTATTAAATGCCATGTGTATGAACTTCGACGAGCTTCACAAACTGACATTGACGCTATGATATATAAACAAAAATCTGTACTCGGGGGTATCATGAAAGACTTCACATATTATACAGATAATCATTATCGTAATGACAGCATGAAGAAAGGTTTAGCATACACATCTTTTGCTTTGCAGAGATTGCTAGACCGAGACTACAAACGACGTTATGTTATCACTAACCCAATAGAAAGGAATCGCTATGTTTATTAGTACTGATAAAAAAATCTCCATACACAATGTGGGGCAAGAAATGACAAGACGAGAAGTTTCGACTGGTCATGTATTTCGATACATACCGAGTAGTGGGGAAGGCTACTTGTATGCTCATTTAGATGAGTATCATAGTGTTTATTATTCTCTAAAGTTTCCTAGGAATACACCAGTATCTCCTGCAGGTATGAAAGATAAAGATTCAACTTATCCACTTAACTTCACATCAACACCTGTTCACAGTGGTAGAGTTGAAAACAAAGTTGAGATTGTTGGTCATTTTGAGTTCAATGTCGAACTCGACCAGACACCTCGACTAGCTACGTTAGGTACAATTAATGATGCACATACTGTTGTATCTTTGCGTGATGATGTTGATGGCAATGGTTATCCTCATTTGTATTTAGTTCTTGGCAGAACTCACACTGGAAACAGTGCTGACGATGTGCTTTTGATAAAGCTGACGAAAGATATATCCGTTAGTCATAGTAAATGGGTTGCTATACAAGAACTGCCCAATTCAACTATGGTTGCCATACGAGGTCTAGCAAATGTCACAGTATATGATGGAGGTGAATGATGCCCCATCTATTGAAGTCAGATAATTATGCTAATGCAATAGTTCTTACACCTAAGTACATGAAAAAGTTAGCATTAGAAGTGAATGCAGAGATTGACAGACTAGCAGAAGAATTTAAACTACCTAAAAAACATTTTGCTAAGATGTCTACCGAAGTTCACCCACTTGTTGTGTCTGCAGCTCGTAAGTTTCGTATTCTTGCTAAACCAGTTAGTGATTTTGCTAATGAAATACAAACTGCTTATAGAAATGTTCAAGGTATGAATAACTATACTCAAGTAGATGTGAAGTTAACACGACCAGTTATTTGGGCAAGTAAAACACCAGAGATAAGTGGTATGCAATGTATTGCTTTTGTAAACTTAGATATACAGTCTGTTAATAATATGCACAACGAGAACCCTTGGACTCCTAATAATTGTTTAGCAATCTCTAATTCTTTAGAGCAAGATTTACAACATGAAGATAGGAAACAAGCATGGTTACCTTTTTCTCGAGGTCGTAAGCGATTGAATGTGCGAAAGCCCATGTCGCTTACTCGTGTGTTAGCTAGGTTTGTCAAAATCAATGGCAGTCTCATTGACCCAAAGACTGTGGACAATCTTGCACAGAAGATGCTTGATGTCTACAAGCCAATGGAGTTGCATGAGGCTAACGACATAGACAGCATGAGAAAGATGTATACTAAATACAGTTCAGATACTCCTGGTTCTTGTATGGATAGCACTCACGGTTTCTACATGGACAAGCCTGCCCAACCAGTTGATTGGTATGCAAAATGTCCTAACACTCGTGGATATTATGTTTCTCGTGGGGATACAGTTCTTGCTCGTACCATTGTTAATCTTAATCAAGCAGATAATAAGTGGTACTGGACTAGGATATATTCTACAAGAGATGTGTACAAGAAAGAACTAGAACAACGTCTTAAAGACCTTGACATCATATATGCCGAATCTTCTAAACAAAGTGAGATTCGTATGAGTGTTAGAGAGGTTACGTTTGATATAGACATTGCTTACCACAATGGTAGCGAGACTTGTCCTATACCATACTTTGACTTTCTGCCTGCATCTACAATGTGGATACGAAAACATGATGACGTTATTCAATGCTTACTCAGATGCAATGGAGCATCTCCTGAAGGCAAAAACTGGGTAGCTCCCAATCTTACAAGTACTAATGGTGCTCATGTATTTGGAGACTATGATGAATATACTGAGTGTTATGAATGCCAAGCAGAAATATATATTGAAGGAGATGATTACATACGAGCAGTTGATGGCAACATATTTTGTTGTTCTGACTGTGCTGGTCAAAATTACATAAGATGGCACACATCAGACAACTGTGAGTGGAGAGAATACACTCAGCCACGTGAGCATGGAGGTATCCAATGCTTTCACGAGCCTACTGTGTTTAGTAACATTGAAGCTGGTATTCGTTCTGTAGAAGGTGTGTTTATGTATTTTCATCCTTGGGCAGATACAGAAAATGTCATCATGAGAAGTCGTTGGGCTAATGAACAAGGATGGGGCATGTCAGCAACTACACCTGTGGATGTACGTGCTAAGAATCCCATCACTGGTAATTTTTATCGTGAAGAAGGAACTGTCAAAGTGTGTTACTTTTCAAATTATCGAACTTGTTTCGGTGGTTACCAAGAACTAACTGCAGGTGGTTTTCAACCTAAGTTCCTATCTATACAAGGTAAACGTAAACAATTTGTCAAAGCTGAACCACCAAATGAAAATTTGATAAAAGACTTTGTCAAGATAAACAAATCACGAATATTTAAATTTGATGTTCGTGGCTATGAAGCTGGGCAGATAACTAATCTATTCGATAATGCCTACATAAACTTCATGGGTACAGATAATGCCTTAAGCTGTGCCGAAACTACCCAAGGTGTAAACATAAAACAACAAACTAAGGAGGGCATATAATGTCTCTATATAATATAAATAACTGGAGAACAGTTGAAGAACCAGAAGTCGAAACAATGACTAAGGTAACTCGTGGTAAACAGATGGATAATTTGCTTTACGATTTACTGACCACTGTGTCACCTCACGGCAAAGAGAAATTGATAAGTGATATCATTATGAAAGCACTTACAAGTGGCACAACCAAACGTAAGAGAAAATTTGATATGCGTATAGATGTCAAAGGTAATCTTATCATTAAGGTGGGAGACTACAAAAAATCTAAAGTCATGTTCAGTTCTCACATGGACACTGTGCAACACAAAGTTCCAGTAGACAAGACTGACTTACGTATCACTGATGATGGCATTGTCTACGCATCATATGATACAGACGTACACGAGTATGTGTACAAAGACAAAGTAATAACCAAAGATGAGATTGGGGACTTGGCTGAAGAGTCGGGCTTTAAGTATGCAAACTACATTCTCATGGGCAAAAACAGTAGTAAACGTGTTTATGGTTCAGACAATGAGTTTGACGACTGGCAAGCTACTGACATAGTTGTTGATACTCAAACACAAGTCAAACCCGTATCAAGTGTACTCGGTGCAGATGACAAACTAGGTTGTTACATTATGTGTAGGCTAATCATGAATGGCACAGATGGTCTGTATGTATTCCACATTGGCGAAGAGTGTGGTGGTATCGGCTCAAACTATATTTCTACTCAAACTCCTGAACTTGTTGAGGGTATGAACTATTGTATTGCTTTTGACCGATATGAGTATGGACACATTATTACTCATCAAGCTGGTGGTCGTTGTTGTTCAGATGATTTTGTTGCTGGTCTGGCTGGAAAGCTGAATCCTTTGCTCCCTCCAAAAGAGCAGATGTCTGGCAACAGTGGTGGCTCATTTACTGACTCAGCTAACTACACCAAGCTGATACCAGAGTGTACTAATGTTTCAGTCAGTTACAAAAGTCAGCACACAAGGCGTGAGAACTTTGACTTAGTATGGTTCAGAGATATTCTTGTTCCTGCTTTGTTGAAGATAACTTGGCATGATTTGCCAGTAGCCAGAGACCCGAACGAGGTGTCCTCCCCCTACAGTTCGAGTTACCGTTCGAAATACCAAGACTCGTTTTCATTCGACAGGTCATACAAATCGAACAAGAACACGAGGTCTATGGTTTCAACAAGGAGCACTCTCACGAACTCGGAACGTATGAACCAATCTGCAATCGACAGATGCAATCATGTGCTTGACGATAAGTTCGAGGGATATGACCCAGAGGAAGGTCTGCCACAACACATGAGTTGTAAACAGAAAGTAGACTTTGTTAAATATACTTTCGTTAAAAACAATCTCAATCTTGAAGATATGGCTGAGATGGTTGTTGATGCAGAAGAAGAAGCAATCAAGAGAACTGAACTTGATACCTATGGATTAGGTTCATCTTATCACTCAGGTTTCTATGAGTATTAATAGTTGCCTCCCCCTGCCCCCATTGGCTTTTGTCAGTGGGGGTATTTTTTTTATTGACGTAATTTAAAAGCTGTGATATAAGCGAGAAACTTGCCGAGGGGAAAACCCCTAGAGAGGAACACAAGATGAATATTAAAGATTTTATACAACAAAATGAACCAATGGACAATACGTCCAACAGAATTAATTGTCCTGAATGTGGTGGGCGAAATACGTTTACAATTACTAAAGAGTACGGAAAACTTTTATGGAATTGTTATAAAGCTTCCTGCAGAATAAAAGGTGCAAAAGATGTAGCTCGAACTAAAGATGACATCAGAAGTTTGGTCAGTTCGCAAAACTATCATTCTATCTATCATCTTGCAGAACATTTCGTTCCAGTTCACAATCATTCACAATCTATGGCTTATTTGACTAGGAATAATTGTGTCCACGCTTTGGAAGATAGGCTTGCTAAGATAATGTATGACCCTAAACAAAATCGTACTGTATTTATAGTCCAAGACGATTCACAAGTTTACGATGCTATCGGTAGAAGTTTCAGTAATAAAGTTTTGCCTAAATGGTATAGGTATGGCAACTCATCAAAGCTATTCACTTGTGGTGAACATGACACAGCCATACTTGTGGAAGATGCTGCAAGTGCTTGTGCAGTTTCACAAGTAGCAACTGGTGTGGCACTTTTAGGCACTAACTTAAAAGATGCCGACCTCACACCTTTACGTAAATACAAACACGTTCACATCTGCCTGGATGCAGACGCTACCCGCAAGTCGCTTGACATACACAAGTATTTGTCGTATTTTGTACCTTGTAGTGTAGTTCGTCTTAAAGACGATTTAAAATATTTTGACAAAGAGGAGATTAAGAGATTAGTATGGAACAACAATTAATTAAACTCCTGATGCACAAAGAATTTTTTGATGCAAACAAGACTCGTGTCATGCGTTCAATGTTTCCTAATGAGTTAACAGACTTATATGATACCATTGTAAATGGACATGAGAACTACGAAAGGGACTTATCCTCACAAGAAGTGAGAGAGATATATAGAGTCAGTAATCCGACTGCCACTCGTGCAAAACGAGAAGCTGTGGCTGAGGTATTATATGACATAGAGAATTTACCTACTATAGGTTCTGACGTAGCTACTGATGTATTGAAAAAGATGTGGCAACAGGAGATAGGGCGTAACATCGCAGATATGGGGCTTGCCATTATGGAAGGCTCACCAGAAAAAATTCATGAAGTAAAAGCCTTGTTAGATAAATCAGAGCAAGGCTTTGTACCAGAAGATGATGTAACTCCGATTACAACTGACCTAGATGAGTTACTAGAATATGCACAAAATGAAAACTGTTGGGAGTTCAATGTACCGACATTAGGTAAGGCAGTTCGTGGTGGTAAGGCAGGAGAGTTTATGATTGCTTTTGCCAGACCTGAGATTGGTAAGACTGCTTTCTATGTTTCACTTGTGGCATCACCAAACGGGTTCTGTTCACAAGGTGCAGATGTTCACATCATCACTAACGAAGAGCCTGCACGTAGAACTATGCTCCGTGCAGTAAGTGCATACACTGGGTTCAGTGAAGAAGATATATATAAGAATCGTTCACAAGCTAAACAAAAGTTTGCAGACATTGCTCCTAACATAACTATGATTGACAATGTAGATGCATCTATTGAGTGGCTTAATAAGTATTGTGAAGATAAAAAGCCTGACGTATTGATTGTTGACCAACTAGACAAGGTTGATGTGATGGGGGCTTTTGCAAGGACAGATGAGAAGTTACGTAGCATATACACAAAGTTTCGTGAGATATGTAAACGTCATGATTTGTTTGGTATTGGCATCAGTCAAGCTAGTGCTGATGCTGAGGGTAAGACAAGTGTTACTTATGCTATGATGGAGAACAGTAAGACAGGTAAAGCTGCAGAAGCTGACCTAATCGTAGGCATCGGTAAATCTGATATTACTGACAATACTGATAAGAAAAGATACTTAACTATATCAAAGAATAAATTAACAGGTTTCCATGGCAAAATCATTTGCAACTTGGACACAGATTTGAGTAGGTATACAGCATGACAATAACGTATTTAGACGTAGAGACTACATTTGTGGTTGATGAGAATAGGAGAACAGACCCATCACCATTTAATGCAAATAATAAATTAGTATCAGTTCAATATTCACATGATAATGGACCGATAGAATTTAAGTGGTTTTATCATAAGGACATGGACGAAATTTCATCTGAAATGACTGTGGGAGAATCATTCAATTTAGTGCAAGATGTATTAGATAAGACCACTGTACTAATAGGTCACAATATTAAATTTGACTTGGTATGGCTTTGGGAAAGTGGCTTTAATTATGATGGACAAGTGTACGACACTATGATTGGCGAATATATTTTGATGCGTGGACAGAAGTGGGGCTTGAGTTTAGCTGACTCTTGTATACGCAGGAAAGTAGCTTTAAAGAAGTCTGACTTGATTCACAATTATATGAAAGATGGTATTGGCTTTGATACTATGCCTATGGACGTAGTCCAGGAGTATGGTGTGGCAGATATTGAATCGACAAAACAATTACATCTTGCACAAGAAGAGATTTTTAAAAATTCACATAATTCACCGATGCGAAAGCATTTGGCGTTGATGAATAAGTTTCTTCCTATATTAGCTGTGATTGAACGCAACGGCATCAAGATTGACTTCACAACTCTTGAGAAAGTTCGTGCCGATTACGAGATTGAACAGAAAGAACTCAAAGCTAAGATGGAAGATATATGTCGTGAAGTTATGGGCGATACAAATATAAATTTTGCATCTCCAGAGCAAGTAAGTCAGTTGATTTACTCACGTAAAGTTATTGATAAGAAGAAGTGGGCTGAAGCATTTAATATAGGTCTTAATGAAAAGGGTAAACCTTTGATGCGACCTCGTATTGGCTTCCCACAATTTGCATCAATGATTAAAGCTATGACAACTCGTGTTCACAGAACTAAAGCACAACATTGTCACAAGTGTCATGGTAAAGGCGAGTTCTTCAAAACTAAGAAGGACGGACAGAGATGGAAGAAGGCTACAAAATGTCCTGCATGTTTTGGTGCAGGTTATATTTATATACCTCTTCCTAAAATTGGTGGACTAACCATGAATCCAAGAGATATTATGGATGTGTCTGCTAACGGATTTGCTACTGACAAAACAACATTAGTGAGATTACTAGGAATTGCCAAACATAATGGAAATATTAAAGCACAAGAGTTCCTCAAATCTACTGTAAGGTTAAATGCGGTTGACGTATATTTATCCAGTTTTGTTGGTGGCATTTCTCGTAATACTAGAAGTAATGGTTTATTACATCCAAAGTTCAATCAGTGTGTTACTAGGACTACTCGCTTGTCTTCTTCTGACCCTAACTTTCAGAATCAGCCAAGAGGTTCTACTTTCCCAGTGAGAGCTGTGGTTGTATCTAGGTTTGACAATGGCTCTATTCTACAAGCAGATTATAGTCAATTAGAATTTAGGATTGCCGCTCAGTTATGTGGTGATGAAACCATGATTAAGGACATCATGAACGGAAGTGATGTTCACAAATATACTGCTTCAATTATATTTAATAAGCCAGAGGCAGAAGTGACTAAAGAAGAACGTACTGATGCAAAAGCACATACCTTTAAGCCCTTATATGGGGGTACTACTGGTACACCTAATGAGATGGAATACTATAAAGCTTTTGTAGACAAGTACCCAAAACTAGGAAAATGGCATGATACTTTACAGACTGAAGCTATATCGAATGGTGTTGTTACTATGTATACCGGTCAGCAATTCGCTTTTCCGGATACTAGACGGCTTTCCAACGGAAATGCGTCAGGAGCACCGTCTATTAAGAATTATCCTGTCCAAGGTCTTGCAGGTGGTTGCGTTGTGCCGTTGGCACTCATTCACTTGCAAAACGAACTTACAAATAAAAGAGTTGCGTCTAAGATTATTAATACAGTCCACGACTCGATTGTTTTAGATGTATATCCTGGTGAAGAAGAGGTTGTAGCACGTATGACTTATGATGCTATGACTAAAGTAGACAAGCAGTTTGAGGAGCAATACAACGTCAGTTGGCAAGTTCCTTTAGCTGTGGATTTAGAAATAGGTAAAGATTGGTTAAATATGAAAGAATATAACTTGACTAACTCTGCCGAATGTAATATAAATTGATTTCCAAACATCAACAAGGAGTGTAAAATATGGAAACATTACCAGTTGTAAATTCAAATACAAATTTTGAAGATATCGCTAAACTAATAGGACAGGAAGAGCCAACAGGTTCTGCCACTAATATGTTCTATCTAAAAATAAACAGAGACCATGAAGACGATTCGGGTAATTCACTACCTGCAGGTTCTTGGTCTGTGTCGCTACCTGATAAAACAGTGTATGCAAAAGAGATTGACTTTCAAGTCTTTGTTCAAAGATATCAGTATCTTCACTATGATGCTGAGGCAAATGAGATGGTCAACAAATCTGTTATGGCTAAGAATTTATATCCACAAACAGAGATACCTGACATGTTAGGTACTTTTCGATGTGGTTCAGTTCCTGCCTCTCAGAGAGATACCTTGTCAGCTGATAAGGCTTTACAGCAGAAGGAGATTAAATGTTTTCGTATGCTATTTGGTAAAGCTACTTTTCTTAATGCAGTTGATGAGACAGGTGCAAAGGTAGAAGATGCAGTAGATGTTCCTATTCTATGGAGAGCAAGAGGTAGTAACTTTATGCCTATTTCTGTTCCTATGGATGCTTTGACTGCTCAGAAGAAGCCTTTCATATTCTATAAACTACATGCTTCTTTGGATAAGAAGAAGAATGGTGGCTTGGTTTATTATGTTGGTAAATTTGACAATGCTCCCAAGCTAGTTGATTTTACTCCCGAAGACCAAGATACCTTAGCGTATTTTATGGATTACATAAACGGAGAGAACACTAAGGTTATTAAGGAATATGATGATTCACTGCGTAAGCAGGGAAGAATGGTAGACCAAGAAGCAACTACTGTGACCTCTGACGACGTTCTAAATGATGACTTACCTGAGTCATTAACAGGATGAATACCAAACAAGCCGCTATCGTTTCGTTCCTTTCAAAGGCGGTTAAAGGGGAGGCAGAAATGCCTCCTCACATTTTGGACGAGTTTGCAGACAACTGCAGACAAGCATTAAATAAACAGTTTAACGAACAACGAGGAGACTTTAGACTACGTATGAGTAACGTAGGTAAACCTCTTTGCCAATTACAGATGCAGGCAGAAGGTGTCAAAGAAGATACTCCTACTTATGATTTCAAGATGCGTATGGCAATGGGAGATGTATTAGAGGCTCTTATGATTGCAGTTATACAAGCATCAGGCATAGAGATAAAAAATACACATGGTAAAGTAACATTACCGATTGATAAAAAAAATTCTATTGAGGGAGAATTTGATATTGAATTAGACGATGGCATTTACGATATAAAGACTGCATCGCCTTTTGCTTTTGAGAACAAATTCAAACCTGATGATGCGTATGAAAGAATTAAAAGCTCTGATGCTTTTGGTTATGTTACGCAAGGTCACGGCTATGGTATGGCTAGTGATAAACCATTTAAAGGGTGGATTGCATTAAATAAATCCACTGGCGAAATAGCGATTGCAGAAGCACAGAACACAACAAAAGAAAAGGAGGAAGTTCATGCTAAGATACAACACGCTTTTAAATCAATATCTAAAGGAAAGTCTTTTCGAAGGTGTTTCACCGATGTCGAGGAAGTCTTTTATAAGAAACCTACAGGTAATAGGACCTTGGGGATTGAGTGCAGTTATTGTCCCTACAAAACAAACTGCTGGAAAGACCTCGAGTTCAAAAGACAACTACCAAGCAAAGGAAGAAACCCAAAATGGGTCTGGTACACACACATTACGGAAGAGTGGCGTGCTGATGACGCTTCAGTATAAAGGTACTGATGGTTCTTCTATTGCAAAAATAATTAAACTAAGCAGAGAGAAAGCAAATGCCTTCATCGAAGAACTCAACAACGAAGTCCCTTTTCCAAGCCTCGAAGCGGAAGGTCAAACAATCACCATCCCAGCGAAAAACATCACCGAAATCCGTATTGAAGAAGAAGATGTCAACGAGGTCAGCGAAAGCAAAAGGAAGAAAACTTCAAACGTGGGTGGCGGAGAAACTCCTAAATCTACTTAAAAGTGTAACTAACTTGGACATCAAATCCACTCCTATGGGAGTTAATGGGGCTGATGTCCAATTATCTACAGTCGCATATAAGCAATTTCCGTACAACATTGAGTGTAAGAATACAGAACGAATGACAACTATATATAATTATTATGAACAAGCTGTGGGGCATGGAAACTCAGGAGAGCCTCTTCTTATTATAAAAATGAATAGACAAAAGCCTCTAGCTATAGTAGATGCAGAACATTTTATGGAGAAAGTTACATGTCAGAAAACAAAATAAAATTAAATAAAGGAGATTCTGCTATTATAATCAGACACTTAGACCAAGGTTTTGATGTAGAGATTTACCATAGTCATGATAGAAATTTGTTGACAGAAGAAGACACTATGTTTTATGCTCTACTTACAAGGGGCATGGTACATACTGCTATAACGGATACCGACCAAGTACTCGAAGATGGAAGATTAAGTATAAATGAAGAAACAATAAATTCACAGGTGACATTACATTGATGAGACACATGGAGTACATGAAGATGAAATTGGAAGAACAAAAAGATATGGTGAACAGTCCTGCTCACTATAATGACTTTGGCATTGAGTGCATTGATGCTATAGAAGCCGCCACTGGTAGTGAGTTTAAAGCTTACTTACAAGGTAATATATTGAAATATCTGTGGAGGTATAAATATAAAGGCAAGCCTTTGGAAGACTTGCAGAAAGCCGAGTGGTATTTATCTCGCTTAATTACAGTGGTGAAAAATGAGAAAGTCAAAAATAACGATTAGAGTGTCTGCTGAAGTAGACACCGAAGAGTTCACACTTGACAAGGAAGAACTTCCATATATATTGGAAGATATGCTAACTGACCTATTTCATGAGATAATAGGTATGAAAACAAAAGACATAACTATAAAGGTATTAAGATGAAAAGCAACGTAACTTTACCCACGTATTATCAACAATTTATTCACAAATCTAGGTATGCTAGATGGCTTGATGATGAAAATAGAAGAGAAGAATGGAACGAAACTGTAGATAGATATGTATCTTACATGAGTTCACATCTTTTGAAGAAGCACAAATATACTATGCCTGAGCAAGTCAAAGAAGAATTATATGATGCTATACTTCACTCTGAAGTTATGCCCTCTATGAGAGCTATGATGACATCAGGTAAAGCATTAGAGCGAGATAACACTGCAGGATATAACTGTTCTTATTTGCCAGTAGATGACCCAAAAGCATTTGATGAAGCTATGTACATATTAATGTGTGGTACTGGTGTAGGCTTCTCTGTAGAGAGGGACTGCATAAATAAATTACCAGAAGTGCCTGGACTATTGTTTGATACAGAAGAAACTATTATTGTAAAAGATAGCAAAGAGGGCTGGGCGAAAGCTTTTCGTAAGTTACTAGCTTTATTATGGGCAGGAGAAATACCTAATTGGGACTTATCTTTAATTAGACCTGCAGGTGCAAAGCTAAAGATATTTGGTGGTAGGGCATCTGGACCAACTCCGTTAGATAATTTATTTAGGTTCACAGTAAAAATATTTAAAGAGGCTAAAGGCAGAAAATTATCTAGCATAGAGTGCCATGACCTTATGTGTAAAGTTGGAGAAGTAGTTGTCTCTGGTGGTGTCAGACGTTCTGCTATGATTAGTTTGTCTAACTTGTCTGATGGCAGAATGAGACATGCTAAAACTGGTGAATTTTATAAGACTGAGCCTCAAAGACAAATGTCAAATAATTCAGTAGCTTACACGGATAAGCCAGACTCGTATACATTTATGAGAGAATGGCTTTCACTTGCTGAGTCTGGTACTGGAGAGAGAGGTATGTTTTATCGTGGGGCGGCTCAAAATAAAGCAGCTGAGAATGGTAGACGAGACTCTAATTATGATTTTGGTACTAATCCATGTAGCGAGATTATATTGCGTCCATACCAATTCTGTAACTTGTCTGAGATAATTGTACGTGGTACGGATACTGTTAAAGATTTGGAGAAAAAAGTTCGTTTAGCTACTATAATAGGTACTTTTCAATCTACACTAACTCACTTTCCATACTTACGTAAGATATGGCATACAAATACTGCAGAAGAGAGGTTGCTTGGCGTGTCCATGACAGGTATAATGGACAACGCTATTACTAATGGTAAAGATGCTAAGACTGACTTGAATAAAATTTTAACTAAGCTTAAGCAAGTGGCAGTAGACACTAATAAAGAGTTTGCTGATTCACTTGGCATTCCACAGTCAACGGCTATTACTTGCGTAAAGCCATCTGGAACAGTTTCACAACTCACAGATTCTGCGTCTGGTATTCATGCAAGACATAGTCAGTATTACATACGTACTGTTCGTGGAGATAAGAAAGACCCACTTACACAGTTTATGATGGACCAAAACATACCATGGGAAACTGATGGATGGAGTCAAAGTAATGCTGTATTTAGCTTTCCTATAAAAGCTCCTGATATGTGTGTGACTAGAGATGATATGTCTGCTATTGAACAATTAGAGTTTTGGAAGGTGTATGCAATGCATTGGTGTGAGCACAAGCCATCGGTAACTATATCTGTAGGTAAAGATGAGTGGCTTGATACTGGGGCTTGGATATATAAAAACTTTAATATAGCTTCGGGCTTGTCTTTCCTGCCAAGAAGTGATATGGTCTATGAACAAGCTCCTTATCAAGATTGTGATGAAGCACACTATAAAGAGTTTTTAACTAAGATGCCTGAGTTTATTGATTGGACAAAACTTGCTGATTATGAACAAGAAGATAACACTATAGGTAATCAAACATTAGCTTGCACAGCAGATAGCTGTGAAATAGTTGATATAGTTAATTAGGAGATAATATGGCTACTGTTGACAGATTCTACGTACAAGGTCAGAGAGACTTTTATAGAACAAAGAAAACTAAGTCTATTATACATGAGTCTACTAATCCATTCAGCCCCTCTTCGTTTAGGGGAAAAGAATGGTTAAGAGGGTTCAACAAAAGTTACTTTAACAATAAGGAGAAAATAAGTGCGAGATTTAATAATAAGTGCACTAAAGTCTAAGCTGATAGGACAGATGAATGGGCATGCCGCTAATATAGAGGTGATGCTTAATAATCCCGTAGGCTTAGGCGACCACGCTAATTTGATTGATACTGTAGGTAAAGAACTGCAGGCTATGTCAGATGTTAATGGGCAATTAAATACTTTAGTTAGGTATTATGAGCCTCCTAAAGAACAACAACAACCTCAAGAAACCAAAAAGGATAAATAATGGAACCTTCTGTAGCAGACCGCAAGAAATTTGACTTAGACTTACAATATGGAAAAGTACGTGAACAACTTGTGGCAGATATGTTGCAGGATAAAAAGATTGAGGTTAAATCCGAACGAGACATATGGCAAAAAAGTGGTAATATTGCCATAGAGTATGAGTCTTATGGTAAACCATCAGGCATTAAAGCAACAGAATCCGACTACTGGTTTCATAACCTTTGTATTGGTGATGAAGTATATGCCAGTGTTGTCTTTAAAACTGATGTGCTCAAACGTATCATAGATTCACTAGATTATCTTCGCTCTGTTAAGGGTGGGGATAATCTAGCTTCACGGATGTATTTGTTAAATTTACAAAAACTATTTTCATCAGATGTTATAAAAGCATTTAAGGAAGGAAACAAAGATGGCAAAAATAGAAAAACCACAGAGTCCAGTGTGGAAGAATGCACAAAGGTATAGGGCTAGATTCTTTGAATCTCGCTTTCCTCTTTGTGGTACGTACTTAGTGTACGTAGTAGAAGGTAGAAAATGGGCGAGAATATCGCAAGGGGATTTAGTTACTAAGGATAATAGAAGTGCCTTGGCTAGATTTAAGATGAGTATAAAGGACTGGGTTAAACTCCCGTCAAAGGAAAAGTATGACGATAGAGCCGTGGCAACTGTGGCTACTAATAGCAGTAACAATTAATACTATAATCAATTTAATAGTATTCTTTAAAGGAAGAAAAATAAAAGATGTCGATAAAAAAGATTGAACTTATAAACGATTTAGAACTAGAGCTTTCATTAACCTTAAATGGTATAGGTGCTGTTATAGCACCAGAGAATGAAGACCCTTCCTTTTGTGAATACACGTGGGATGAGGTTATTGATACTCTTATAGAGAGTCATACAATAGCTGTTCTTAGAAAGAATGATGTACGTATTAGTGGTAGCAGTAAAGATTTCTTAGTGAAAGTTGCAAAACAAATGCGTTCACAAGCTCACAAGATAGAGCAGAAGTTAAATAATATGGAAGTTATTGAACACTTTTAAGTGCCCCCCATCTCTTCTTCGTTTCGCTCTTCGAAGCTAGGGACTGGCATGTACTGAGAATATAAGTTTATTTCTTTTGCTTCTACTTTTTTCAATAACTCTGCTTTTTCTGCAGCAGTATCCCCAAGGTTTATCTCAAGAAATGTATATGGACTATCGTCATCTGGACGAACTATTTTAGGATTTAGCCCTAGTTCTTCCAGGGCTTTCATTTTGTATTTGCCGTATTGTAAAGAAAAGCCTAAATTCTTTTGTTTTACATTTCCTTCACTATCTATAGATGGCATTTTGGCTAATACTTCTTCTAATTTTTTATCACTTGGCATTCCATATTTTATATAAAAAGGGTTAGTTCTTCTTTCTTTATAGAAAGAAAATGGAGATGCTCCCATCTTTGGTTGAAAATGTTTTATTATATTAACTCTATTTACTGCATCCATGAAAGCTTGTACTTGTTCTGGCACATCTTCTTTTTTATAACTACGAAACTTAAATAGCCCTGCTACCGCATCAGCCTTGTTTTTTTTCTGTGTAAATATTTTATATATTTCTTTAGACTTCTCAGGACTAAATAAATCTACTATTTCTTTAAAATTAGAATATTTAGAAAAAGAAGTTGGGTGATTTCCATCATATTCATTTTTTCTTTTAAAATTATCTATAAAGTATCGCATACTTTCACCACTTTTAGAAAAATCTTCCCTTATAAAATTTCCTACTAACGAATCAAGATTAAACTTTTCATTATATGTTAACCAAAATTCTTTAAAGTTGTCAATAAGGTCTTCATCAAAATATTTACTTGGTTTTTCGCCAATTAAAATCTCTCGAAGATTTCTTCCAATGTCATTTATATCATCTAATACTGGCAAAGAACCAAGAGGACTTCCAGGCTTTTTATATCTTGATGCTAATTCATTTAAGTCTTCTGTTACTGCTTTATATAAAAAGTTATCAGTAGAAGATATTTTATCTTTAAAAGAACTTGTAAAATATTCTTTCCACAATTCGGGGTTATCCACTAAATTATTACTCCAACCTGCTAAATCAGCCATAGTTGGAAATGTATTAAATTGTAATTTGTCAAACCCATCTTGTAATGCTTGTTTTATATTATGTATAGTGCTTATTTCAACTAATTTATCAGGACGTTTCTGTAAATTAGCAAATGCTTTATTTGTTATGCCTTGAAACATATCACCATAAGCAAGCTCACGTGTTGTTTCTAAAAAGTTGTCGTCATCCCCTAAATTGTATGCACGTTCAAATCTTTCCATCTGTTGCTCTGGAGTAAGTATTGCATCTCCTCTAAGGCTCATATTCATATTTTCTAACATATTTTCAGGAGATGAAAATTGAGATTTTTTAAAAGTATCAAATTGTTCTTCGCCTAATCTTTTTACCCTTTTACCTGTGCCCCAGTTTAATTCTAGTGATTTTAAGGTATCTCTAAGTTCTTTAGGGAAATTACGTGCCATTTGACTACCAGGAGAGTATGCAGCACTACCTCTATATAATTTATATAATTCCGGTCCGCCTAATTTATCCCATTGTTTAAGGTCTTCAATTAAATTTATAGTACCTGTATCTTTTAGTATACCAATAGCTTCTGCATTGATATCAATAATTCCTGTTTGCCCTACTTCAGAAGGAATATCAGATGGCACTACTTCAAAACTACCAGTTTCATTATTTAACCTTAGTTTAGGTCTAGTCCTATAACCAGGCACAGCATCTAATTTAAATTTTTTAACTAGGGCATCATCACTTAATATTAAACTTTGGGCATCAATTTTGGCTAGTGTGTACAAATAATCCACCATGGCATCAACTGTAATAGGTTCTCCTGCTTTACCTTTAAACTTACCCTGACTAAATTCCCCAACTCCAGTATTTATATATATGTAAGGTAGCTCTTTTGCTTCATTAACGACGAAATCAAGAGCAGTTTCAGCAGATTTTGCAACTGAAGGTAAAAACATTTTTGCTCTAATAGCACTACCTTGCTGAGGATTAAAGCTATTACTTATTGCTACTTGAGAATAAGCATTAACTGAATCTTCTATGGCTTTTAATGCTTTAGTCTCTCCTTTGAGAGCAAGTAATTCTGGAGTATCCCCTGCATATTCCTTAAACACTGGACCACCTTTTATAAACTCTAAAACTTCATCTATGGTCATTCTATTATTATCTATGCCCCCACGTAGTAGAAGACCATAATTGCCACTGTCTTTAATACGTGTTTGTAAAGAAATATTAGGCACAGGAACTAACTGCAATAGAGCATTTAATTTTTGCATTCTTTGTTTAAATGTAAGTAGTCCTTGTACTTGTGTAAAAGCACGGGACGGGTCTTCTAATTCTTTTGGGAATTGAACTATAAAATCCCCTATGAAATCATCTTCTTCCGTGCCAGATTTTATACCATAGTTATTAAAACCTGCAGTGCTTTCATCATAAACTGAAGCATCTTCTCCATCTATTGTAATTTTCTCAAGCACTGCTCTTTTGGAAGGGTCGAGCATATTATTGTTTTCTAAATCTTTTACTTGTCTATAAGTATTGGGAGGTTCCAACAAAGCTTTACTACGCCCAGAACTACTAAATAACTTGTCTGTAAAATCTTGTGCAGTGTACGGATGAACAGTCCCTGGAGCTAGTTCCTTTAACTCTAAACTCCTTACATGTCCATACAAAGGTTCTAATCCTTCTTCCCCAACAACTTGGGGGTGTTTATAAGTTTTGGATAAACTGTAAGGACTCGTTACACCTTTTGCTTTTAGTCCAACTCCTTCTTCAGAAAAGGCAACTCTAAATGCTGGTAGCCCCCTCTTATATCCTGAACTAGCAAATCCAGTTTTCTCAGGGTAGTTGTCAAAATATGTAGCTACATTTGTAGCATAAAAAGGGCTTTTCTTTGTTTGAGTTATATTAAGACCACTCAAATCTTCTGGTATCATTAAGTCTTTTACCCGTAAGATAGGTAAATTTTTAGGATTTCCTTTTGCAAGTGCTTCTTTTATAACTTTACTATTATCAGGTAAATTAGTATCAAACTCCGGCAGTTTAATTTTTACATCCGCCCCATCATTTATAAATTCTCCAATATCACTGTCATCTTTTTGAAGAAAATCAAACTTTTTATTCACTGGTTGAATTTTAAATCTATCTTTTATGTTTACGCCTTTTATCTCTAAGGCATCTTTAAGAAGAGCTTTACCAGTTTCATCACTGCTTTGTTGTATTTTTGCAGCAATACTTTTAGTTAAATAAGCGTCAGGGTCAATCCCTTTCATACCTTTCAAGTTAAACCCAAAGCCTGAGCCTAAAGAACCTGCAGGTTTTGCTAATGGATTGGAGAATTGTGCCATACCAGCAAAACGTAAAGCCCCTCCCACTGTAGGGGCAGTTTCACTTGGTCCAGTTAAACTGAAGAAGGGCAAGTTTCTTGGGTCGGTGGGTTTATCAGGGGGGGATGCAATAGGACCATCGGTTAGCCCTGGGGGGGATATTGGTGTGAAATCAGTATTGTTTAAAGATTTTAATAATTCTCTAGGACTCATTATTCCTAAATTAGGAGAAGGCTTATTTGATAAAGCGGCTTTGTAGTCTTCTTTTTGTTGGGCAATATCTAATTTTTCAGCTATAAGTTTATCTTTTATAGCTGTGGTGCTTTGTTTATATATGCCAGGAAATATAGGAAGTTTTTCATTATAGTCCAAAGATAGTCTGGGACTATATGACTCTTCTAAAATATTTTTAACAATACTAAGAGAGCCTGCATCTTTCTGTTTCTTAATCGCAGCGTTACGTCGCTTGACAAAACCTTTAATATCTTCTTCAGTTAGTTTTAACTCATCTTCGGTTCGGTCAGCTTCGCCTGCTCCTGAGTAGTACATAATGTCAGATATGCCTGTTAAATTCTTTTGAATATTCTGAAGAGGGCTGCCTGGCTTAAATTCAACCATTATTGTACCTGTAGTGTTTGGGTTTGTTCTCTTAAACTTTTTATAGTTTTATATAGTTCAGGGGTATTTTTCATCATTTGGTCTGTCTGGGTAGATTCGGGGCTACGTTGAGTGCCTACAACAAATCCAGTAATTATGTTACCTATTGCTCCTGCTCCTGTGAAGTATCTTAGTAATTTTTTAGATTGGGGCTGTGGTTTTCCTATCCCAGTCATAGCATCCGAGAATGCTTTGTTAGCAAATAACTTAGCCACTCTTCCTTGAGCACTTAATCTTGCCATACCAGATATAAATTTTGCTGGGTCTAACGTAAACATATTACCAATAATTTGTGCACCTGCTAACGCTGAACCAGCATCTGCACCAGCAGTTTGTATTACACTAACATAGTTTTGCATTCCTGCTAATAACTTCTTGTCTTCACCAGTTAATATTTTATTAAATATTCCAGAGCCTTCTAATTTTGTTATAAGCTGATTTAATGTAGAAGGGTCAATTACAGTGTCTCCTACTTGGGAATACGCACTATTTTTATCAACTGTTTTATATACACCACTTTGTTTAGAAAACACATAATCAAGCAATCCTGCCCTCATATTCGCTATCTCAGATTTTTGTTGAGATTTCGGTAGCTTGCTTACTATGTCCATCATAGTATCAACTGTTTTAGTTAAATCTAATTCGTTTCCTTTAGCTACAATATTATCAAATACAGTTTTTAACTCTGTATTCTTAATACGTGACCCTAGAGCTAACTGCGAAGCTACATCAGCACTCTCAAGTTTGGCGATTGTTTCTAAATCTTTAAGTATAGATGCTTTGTTTACTCCCAAACTCTGTAATTCTCTTGGGCTATATGATTCAATATATTTTTTTATATCTGCCGCAGAATCAATCTTAACCCCGCTGACATCTGCCGCACCTTTTAATTTATTACTTATAACATCAGCAAAAGCTATTTTTATTCTAGACATAGGACCAATAGGTGTATTTCTTCCTTTGAAATTCTTTAATATATAATCTTCTTGGAATGCTATATTACTAAGAGTCTTTTGTACAGGTTGCTTTCTACCTCCTGACCCAGGAGATATACCTATAGCTTCTGGTATAGTTGTACCCTCATCTCCAGTCTTGGCAGCTATTCTAGCTTGCAGTTGAGTGCTTGTTTCTGTTACGTCAAATGTCTTTTTGTAAAATGCATTAGCACTTGCTATTAGTTCTTTTAATCCAGTTATAGCAGGTTTGTTCTTAGGCGTAATTGGATTTGCTATTTCTTCTAATAAAGCAGTTCGTAATCCTTGAGTAAATGATGCTAATTGTGAATTAGCTGCTGTGCCTACGTCTTTGCCAAATACTCCTTTTGACATCTGCCCTAATAATACGGCATAGCCATGTAATAGCTGGGCAGGGGTTTTTATTTGTATATCATTAGTTTCTAAATACTTTGCATACTCAGGATGCTTACTCTTTAATTTTATTACGGCTTTCTCTACACCTTTCGCTGTAAGCACTCTAGTGTTACCACTAAGAGCACCTAAGTCCATTAAATCTGCTATTATGGAGTCTACTCTTGGTTCTCCTGTAACTCTAGGAGTAATACCAGCTTCAATAGGACTTCCTGCAGTTTGTTTACTAACAGGTACAGTAGTTTTTACCTCTCTGTTTACAAGTAAGCCTCGTATTTTCTCTAAATTAAATGAACTGTTACCTATTTTATCAAAGATATCTTTATACATACCCCTGGATTCAGTCATACGTAAATCAAAAAATAAATCTTCTAATTCATTTAATTTTACGCCTAATCCTTCAAAATCTACAACAGTCTTACCTTCTTTTATATTTTTAAGCATAGTGCCCATGCTTGACATAGCAGACCTAAATTGAGAGAAGTTGCCTGCTCCTATATTACCTCTAAACTCTTTAAGGTAATTAACAGCACTCTGCATTTGTGAACGAAGCACTTTAGGTATAATTACAGAAGTTTGTTCAGCTAATGATGCTAACCTAGATATCTTTTTATCCATAGTTCTTTGAGGAAGAATAGTGGGAACTAATCCTTTTTTATCTGCAAAATCTTCTGCCTTGATTGCAGACTGATAAATGTTAGTATCGTCAGGAGTAAAATTTTCTCTTACCCTAGATAAGGAACCTTTTAACTTATCTATTAGTGCTAGTGGAAATGATATGGCTGTACCAAATATACCACGTAATTCTTGATTAAATTCTTCCTGGGATATGTCTGCTTTTTTACCAATTAATTTTTTAAATGCTTCCCCTATTTTTGGGTCAGTTACTATTTTTTTTACATTTTCTACAAAAGAACCAAACTCTTCAGCATCCTCTCCTCGCAACCCAAGCTGCTCTTGTATGAATTGCCTACCTCTTTCTGCACCTTTGTTTAAAGTGTACAGCATGTACCCTAGTCCTGCTACTGCAACTACAGGGGCAGCTACAGCTCCTGCAAAAGGAATCAAAGAAGCTAAAGATGTTAGTGCTGTTGTTGTTAATATAGATGTTCCAACTGCAGCAGAGTCAGATACCACTTCATATCCTAACATAGGAAAATACTTTTGTATGTAATCAAGAGTATTTTGTGTCGGACTTGTGAATGGTGTAAAACTGCCATCTGGTTTCTTCAGACTTACATAATATTTATCTTGAAAAAACGCAGCATCTTTATCTTCAATAACTTTATAGTTACCTTCTCCTACTCTTTCTTGCATAGCTCTTTTGAATTGGTCTACATTATCTACAAAACCTAAAGTAGCTAACCCATCAAAGCCTAGTATATTAGACACTTCGTCGTTGTTCATCTCAAAAGTGCCCCCCATATCAGTAGCAACTTTTGATATGCGGTCAATTCGTGCAGCGTCCATTTTTTCTTTATTGCGTTGAACAGCATCAGTGTCCATAGTTTTCATTTCAAATGGTTCAGCATCTCCTCCGATACCGAAGGGAAGTTCAAAGGGACCAACGTAAGGTTCGTTGAATATGGGTTCTAGGTCTGGCTTTTCTTCAGTAACTGCGGTTCCTGGAGGAATCTGAGCCGTAGTTCCCATTTGGTTCTGTAGACTTTTTATAGTTTTATCTAATTCATTATCCATTATGTTCTACTACCACTTGCTTGAACTAGGAAAGGATTAGCTGTTGCTCTCTTTTTATAATCATCTAAACTTTTGTAGCGAGGGTCGAGAGATGCTTGATACGCTGCAACAGAGTTTTTAGCCAGTATCATAGCTTGAGCAACTTGCCTCTGCATTGTTGGGTCTGTTGAAGAAACATCTAATTGTTGAGATTTTACTAATTCATCAAATACCATTTTTGCTACTGAAGGTTTATTAATTGCTAGGACATCATCTTCTCCTACCTCTATTATTTTCATACCTCCAGGTTTACCAGCACCTGTATTAATAGCAAAAGAACTAGCCATAGATGTTACAAATTGCCTTTCTAGTCCTGTTATAGCAGCCATTGCACGTGTACTACCTACAGTTGGGTCATTTAGTATACCTAAATATTGTTCAATTAATAATTTATCTTGGTCAGATATTCTAGGGTCTTTAAATATAGCATCTTTTGCACCTTTAAAGAATAGTATAGCACTCTGTAAAGAATCTTGCAACTCTCCACCACCGAGTGCATCAGCTAGTGGTTTGGCTCCTACCATATCACTAAAGTCTGTAAGCTTCATTCTTAAATTTCCAACGAAGTTAAATGCATTAGGATACTTAGCTAAAGTTTTTCTTATCTTACCAACTCTTTCAAGGTTGCCATAGTTTGTTTTTATTAACTCTTGGTTTTCTCTCTCTATTTCTGCACTTGGAGCAGCTAATTTACCATCTATAACTCTATCTATAGTAGTATATTTAGGTCCTTCAGGAGTATAAATAATTGTTCCATACTCTCCTTTACTGCCTTTTACAGGAGGATTTAAAACTGCTTGTTCTGCTAATGCCCTGAGTTCCGTTTCAGATTTATTTTCATTCCCTGGCTGAGAACGTATGACATTCATCATACTACTTAATTTTTGTTGGAACATGCTACCTCCTGAAGGAGGACCTGATATTCCTTTGGCTAATGCTTCTGGGGTTGCTCTTTGAGTTACATTTAGCTCTGGCATATCAAATGTGTTAGATAATACTTTTTTAACTTGGTCTACGGGTAAGTTACTTCTTTGAGCAAACATCTCGACCACTTGGTCTGGAGAATAAAACTTAAATAAATTTTTAAATGAGTTAAATACAGAATCATTAGATGCATTTTTAGGAGCTATATCTACAGATTCTACTTTAGTAACTTCGGGAGTTGGTCCTGCAGATAATTTGTCTACATCAACTTTTGTCACAGGTATATTATTATTGTAAGATGATAACATATTTGTGACTATCTTACTAGCTTTGTCCACACTTTTGTTACTTATCTTGTAAGCTTGTTCTGCAATACCTACATCTACATTAAATGATTCAGCTATAGTTCTTATTTTATCCATATCTGACAATGCTGCTTTTTGCTTCTCTTGTATAGAACCTGCTTTAGCGTTATACAACTTACCTATATTATCCATACGTGCAACAGCATCTTGCATAGGAGCTTCTAATCCCTGTTGTAGTACAGGTAGTGCCCCTCTCATTATACCACCTAGTGTTATTCCCATTACATAGCTCCTTGTCTAGCCATTAGTCCTTGAGGCTGTTCCATAGGAAGCTCCTCTGTAGCATCTTCTTTCATTCTATCTGAGAAGCCTTTCATAGACTCCGTTTCAAAATCAACTTTATCTTTCTTAAACTGTGCTATTTGTTGTAATCCTTTATCAATCATAGAATCTTGATTTTTTATAACTTTATAATCTACTTCAGCTTGTTCAGCTAAATGCATAATTAACATAGTTAAATCTTCTCCAACTAATATAGCTGTATCAGGAGTCATAAGTCCCTCTGAAAACCCTGCAAGTAATAAAGAATCTACAATAGTAGCAATAGGTATCTGTGCATCAACTAAACTTAATAGTTTATCTGCCATAGCATCTTCTTCAAACTTATCCATAAAATAATCCATGACTTCATCAGGAGTATTTAACATTGCAGGTTTATCCCACGGATAGATACCTGGGGTTTTAGTTAAAGATTGTCCTGGGATAGCAGTATCGAACGAAGAGCGTTCTTTACCACTAGGAAGTTTCATAGTGTCGTTTAATTGAATATCCATTGTTATGCCTTAGATGTTAGTAGACCTAGTTGTTTTTTGAGGATAGAGTTATATATGCTTTGAGGTCCGTACGCTCCTGTGTTTACAGCAGCAGGTTTAGATTTTTGTCCATAGTAGCTAGACCTTCTTCTTTGAGGTCTGCCAAATTTTTCATATATATTTACGTCTGGTGGAGCTTTTAGTGCAGATTGTTGTGGAAGTTGACTTTTACCTCCAAACTTACTCATTACTAAATTAGTAGCTATTGGTGCTATAAGACTCATCATGTTTAGTTTTCCTAGCTTCTGTTGATTGCTGCAATACCTAAAGCAGATATAAAGCCCCCTATAGCATTAGATGATTTCTCATCTAAGTATTGATTGTATAAATCGGAAGTAACGTCTGCGTCTAGTATTGCCATAGCATAGTTAAATGCTCTGTCTTGGGAGTTTTCTGCAGAAGTATATGCATAATCTGCTTCATCTCTATATTGTTGCCAAATATTATTTAGTGCAGTATTTGATATGTTAAGATAATTAGCTGCATTTAATTGATTAGCTGCGTTAACAGCAGCAGTATTAGCTGTGTTTACATTTCTACGCCACGTAGCATTAGATTGTGCAATCTCTATAGCATTTTTTGTATTGAACTGCTCTCTGCTGTTTAACATTGTAGCACGGAATTGATTCAACGCATTCGCTTGTCCTGCGTTAAACTGTTGTTGTGCATTAAACTGGCTTGAGTTTAGCTTATTGATATCTGCAGTCAAAGACTCAAAAAACTGATTGACTTGGTTTTGACTTGTGGCATTAAAGTTTTGAGCAGCATTTTGTGCAGCTTGGTCTGATAATAAAGACTGCATTTTTGCTTGCTGGTTCAACACTTCTGTCTGCTGTGAATTAGTCAAGTTGGACATATCCATTTGTAAAAAGCCTTGAGCATTTAGAACCATAGCCTGTTGTCTATTATTGAGATTTGCCATATCCATTTGGGCAAAAGTTGCAGCATTGGATAAAGCAGTTGCTTGTGAGTTATTTAAGTTTTGAAGATTGATTGTTTCCATAACCTTCGCATTAGCAAACACACGTTGTTGCTCTTGAGTAAAGTTCACGTTAGCGGCTTCAGCATATTTTTCAGCGTTGAGGATATTTGCTTGCTGTTGGTTGGAGAGTGTTTGTCCAGCTAGAGCGGCTTGAACTTGCATCTTTGCAAGAGCAGTTTGTTGTCTATTGGAAGTATTAGCCAATGACACATTTAAGTTATTCTGAGTATTTGTTAAGTTAGCCTGCTGTTGATTGTCCATTATCTTTACAGCAGTTTGATAATATGTCTGAGCGTCAGCTGTTGCTATCGGTATAGAAGCTTCCAATGCAGCTTGTGTTATAGCTGCTCCTGCCATTGATGATGCAGCGAGTCCTCTTTGAGCCATTTGTGCAGTTGCATTACGAATTATTCCAGCAGCCCATGAAGGTACTTGACCATTGTCAAACTGTTGAGATATACGAGATAATTGTCCTTGTACAGTCATATCATCTGTGACTGTCATGGTTGCACCTTGTACATTACTTACAAAGTCTGATTGTGCCGCTGTGGTGTCACCTAAAAACGCTGTGTCTGCAACAGCTCCAGATACAACTTCTGGTGCAGTTACGGCTCTTAATGCAGTATCCGCCTGACTGATTTGTCCCTGTGCAGTTCCCTGTTGAGCTTGAGCTTGTGCTCCTGTAGATACTGTGCCTTGGGCAGCAGTTGCTTGTGCATCTTGAGATAATGTGCCAGTTTGGGCAGTTGCAGTGGGTGTTGTTGTTCCTACTAGACTAGGGTCTACAGTAGCCGCAGGAGATACAGTAGGAGCCGCTGCTAACGCAGTTTGGGCTTGGGATATAGGTACATCAGGTGTTCCTTGAAGAGCGTACGCTTCTGGAGATACTTCTTCTCCTGGTTGTATATTCTGTGATTGAGGAGCATATTGTCCCTGGGCAGGCATTACAGGATTAGTAACCTGTTTACCCATGTACTCATCTACATTTTCATTAGTGGTTGTTTCTGCCATACTCTATTCCTATTACTTCATCACTATTGCGACAACCAAAGCTACCACCCCAAGCGTACCCACCATGGACATAGCTTCTATTCGCCACATTCTTTTGTCTAAAGTTTCTAGCTTATCATTGACTGCTTGGTATCGGATGGCACACTCTTTTTCGTGAGCATCCAATTCCATTTGTACTTTTAACTCAGGCTGCATTTTCATCTGCATCGTCTGTAGATTCCTCTTCTTCACCTTTGACTGATTGTATCAATGAGTTTGTAAAAGCATTTTGAGCTACAGTAATCTGGTCTAGTTGAAACTTCAGATTAGCTGCTTTAGCCTGTAAGTCTTTTATCTGATTGATAAAATAGTTTTGGTCTTGAGATAAGTCATCAGTCTTATACTCTTTACCATCAATAGTGATTACGTTATCAGCCATTACCAAGTTACTCCACTTGCTGTTGTTGGGTTAGCCATTGCATCTATCTGACTAGCTATTCCTGCTTCTATTGATGTCACTTCGTCTGCACCAAGTGCATCTTTAGCCCAGCCTATTGCTTGTGTCTCTGTGATATCTGCGTATGGTGTTGGTGTACCTACAAGTGTTACAACGACTGTGCCATAAGCTGACCCTGT
>Ga0222719_10000961_pt1 | contig 28682 bp, 17 predicted proteins | sample C33_34DmetaG_FD_165039 | JGI IMG/M metagenome (GOLD analysis project Ga0222719, IMG submission 165039) | Estuarine water microbial communities from San Francisco Bay, California, United States - C33_34D | ecosystem: Environmental > Aquatic > Marine > Unclassified | place: USA: California...
TTTGCAGGGCCAGGCGCTATTCTAATGCCTCCTGGTACTGAGCTAGAACGTCCAAGTAGTCCGGAAATAGGATTTACTAGAATAAACACAGATAACGGGGAAATGGAATCTTGGAACGGAACTGATTGGATAACATCAGCTGGTGAGTTTGAAAACGTTAGTATAGCAGATATGGAAGACGAAAGTCTAATTCAAAGCCTTATTTACGGCTAAGTCTACTCTTTTCTTTATAAACGATAAATACTATTAATGCTGCAAAGGATCGACCAAATCCGTAGCAGGACGAACTGTGGTCAACCCGCAATGTAAGGTGGTTGGAGGGACAGGATCCCCGTGTTAAGGAGTAGAGATGGCAGTTGGTCGCATATCCGGTCCTCTCTTAAAGTCGAATCTCGTTCGAAACGGGATTGATCTGGCTTTTGAGACGGACTTATTGTACTTAGATGTTAACAACCAGAAGGTTGGTATCAAAACAAGTTCTCCTCAACACGAGTTAGATGTTAACGGAACTATCCGTACTACTAATTTTACAGTTACTAATCAAGCAGATATAGGTGATATTACTGTACAAGGTAATACCATATCTACAGATCAAAATTTTCTCAATCTAGGTACACTTGATACTGTAGTTTATCAAAATAGATTGCGTATAGATAGCATTGATATAGAAGGCAATGTTATAAGCACAAACAGTTCAAATGCAAATTTAGAACTTGCACCTAACGGTACAGGTACTGTAGAAGTTCTAAATGATATGAACGTAACAGGTAATCTTCATGCTACAGGTAATATCACAGCAGATGGTGATATTATTATAGGAGATCAAGACACAGACACTGTGGTTTTTAATGCAGAAGTAGCCAGTGACATAGTACCCGATGCCGCAAATACCTATCAACTAGGAACAGATCCAACAACTGGTGGTAAACAATGGAAAGATGTTTGGGTACAAAATTTTTATGCAAGTGCAATTACTACAGATGCATTGACAGTAAATGGCATAGATCTTGTATCAAAACATGGCAATATATATTATGTTGCGGAAAATGGTGCCGATGGAAATGATGGCGACCATCCACAAGCACCTTATGCAACTATACAAAAAGCTCTAAGTGTAGCAACCGGAGGCGATACAATTCACATCTATCCAGGAGAATACACAGAAGCGTTTCCAATGACTGTGCCAGTTGGTGTAACAGTTAAAGGACATAGCATTAGAAGTGTTAATATATCTCCTACTACAGAAACACGTTACAATGATGCGTTTATTGTAAATGGTGAAAGCACTGTTGAAGATTTAACCGTCAAAGATTTTTATAGTGGCGGCAATTATTTCACAATTACAGAAATAGTCGACGCTGATACATTTAAAGTAAATGTAGGAACAACGAACCAAGCACATGCTTATGTTAGCGGAGGTACAGTTGATTTTAGTGACAGTACTGCGCCAGTCAATGTTGACACAGCAACTTATAATGAATCAACAGGTGTTCTTGAAATTACTACTGTAACGCCACATGATAGTTATGTGGGACACAGTGTATTCATTTCAAATCTAACATTTAATTGTAACGGAGACAACAGAGTGTTTCCAGACAATGGGTATGGATTCCGGTTTGCAACTGACTTTGAAGTAACAACACGTTCACCATATATTAGAAACATCACAGTAATAACCAAAGGCACTACAATCACAGCAGACGATCCTAGAGGATTTTTATCAGGCGATGCTGGTAAAGGTGCTTATGTTGATGGAGCATACGCTACAGCGGCATCTAGAGAAGCTGCTATGTTGTTCCACAGTGTAACATTTATTACGCCAGGAGTAGACGCACTTACAGCTACTAACGGTGCAAGGATTGAATGGCTTAACAGTTTCACATACTTTGCTAACAGAGGTTTACACGCATTTGATAGTAATGCAGGGTTAGCATACGACGGTAAAACTTCTATACGTTTAAGCGGAATATCTGGTACTTTCCTAGCAGGTGATGAAGTAACATTTACTTCAACAGATGCTTCAACTGTAGTTGCTGTAACAGTAGAAAGTGTGAACAATGATATTCTTGTAGTTGACGGTAAAGATACAAATTTATTAAATTTTGACACAACACCTCAAAGCATTGTTGCTACAACAGGTTCTGGTGCAACTGCAACTACTATTGAAAACGTAGACATAAGAGATTTTGGTGCTGAAGTTAGAATGATCGGTTCAGCAAATGTTTACGGTAATTTTGGACTTGTAGGCGACGGTGAAGGTGTAATTGTGTATGCAATAGGACAAAACCTAGCGTACATTGGCAACGGAAAAGAAGTTACTAATGATCCTGAAAGTGTTAATCAAGACAATGAAGTAGTTGAACTTAATGGAGCAAAAGTTAGATACAACAGTTTCGACCATCTTGGAGATTTTAGAGTCGGTGATTTGTTTACAGTTGATCAGGATGCTGGTACTGTAAGTTTTGTTGCTAGTGCTTTAAACATAGACGTAACATCAGGCATTACATTCACAACTGGCGGTGACACTACTTTTATCAGTGGTGAAAGAATAGACACAGGAAACATTAGACTTAGTGGAAATACAATTGAAAGCACAGCAGGTGATTTAAATTTAGATGCTAATTCAAACACAATTAATTTGTTGCAGAATGTAAACATAACAGGAAACCTAGATGTTACTGGTAATGTTAGCATAGGTGGAAATATTACTATAGGTAATGATCCAACTGACACAATACAAATTGTTGCAGGTATTGAAAGCGATATATTACCTAGCCAAACGAATACATACAGTCTAGGTACATCTGCAAAAACTTGGAGCAATTTATTTGTAAATGAATCTACAATAGATGGAATACGCATTACACAAAACTATATTACAACCACTGATAGTAATGCAGATTTAGATCTACGTGCAAACGGAACAGGTAATGTAGTAGTTCCAAGCAATGACGTACAAATAGATCAAGATCTGACTGTAGACGGCACTGCAACACTTGCAAATACAAACATCACAGGAACAATAACACTTGTTGGCAATTTTACTCAAACAGGTGATACTACAGTGACAGGTGATGTTGATGTAACACAAGATATGACTGTAGGAGCTGCAGCTCAGTTTGAAGAAATATTGATTGACGACAACTATATCACAACTACAAGCTCAAATGCTGACCTAGAACTACGTGCAAACGGCACAGGAAAAATTTTAATACCAAATAATAATGTTACAATTAATAATGATTTGACTGTAAATGGTTTTACTACTACAAAAGATATTACCAGTACAGGTTTAATTACAGCTGATAGCTTCACAAATACGAATATATTAATTGATGATAATTTTATAACAACAACAGTTTCAAACAGTGATCTAGAACTTAGAGCATCAGGAACTGGTAGCATTGTGATTGACGATTTTTCTTTCAATGATGCAACTATTAGCACTATTGCAGATATGACATTTGTTCCTGGATCAGGCAATGTAAATATAAATGGTACAGGATCTTTGAAAATACCAGTAGGAAATACTGCTCAGAGACCAGCTCCTGTCACAGGTCAAATTAGATTTAACAGTGAAAAGGGTGAATTTGAAGGTTATAACGGAACGTATTGGATTCGTTTAGATGGTTTACAAGATTTAGATGGTGATACTAGAATCACAGCAGAATTAACACCTGGCGCTAATGATGATACAATAAGATTTTATGTTAATAATAATGTTGTAGCAGATATTAACAATAGCAGATTAAATACAAACAGACTAACCGTAGATGATATTGAAATAGATGGTAATGTGATAAGTAGTATTACAACTAATACAGATCTTGAGTTCAAAGCAAATGGTACTGGTCTTGTAAAATTTGAAAATTTAGGTTTTATAGACAGTACTATCAAAAATACAGTAAGTGATGCTGTTACAGTTTTTGAAAATACCGGCGACGGGTATGTAAAGTTTGATGGTACACAAGGTGTTGTATTACCTGTAGGTAATAACGCAACTAGACCGACAGGTGTTCAAGGAATGATCCGTTTTAACACCGATGATTCAAGGGTTGAATTATATGATGGAACTAGTTGGGTATCAGTCGCAGGTGCTAGTGGTGGTATTTCTTTTGCTCAAGCAGAAGAAATAGCAATTGAAAAGGTTTTGATATTTGGATAGATAAATGGCAACTATATTAAAAAATACAGTAATAAAAAATTGTGGCACAGTACCTGTGTTGATTTATGAAACACTGCCTACAACAAGGGTAACTATTCTCGGTTTGAGTTTTACAAATCTTACAGACCAATTTATATATTGCGATGTTTTAATCAAAGATAATACCAGTGTTACAGGCTACTATTTAAAAGACAGTATTTTGCCAGCTGGAACAAGTTTACGTGCAGTAAGTACAGGCGAAAAATTAGTATTAGCACCAAGCAATCAATTACTAGTTAGATCTAGTGTAGACGATTCAGTTGATGTGATAGTCAGCTACGTGGAGATAACATAATGACATATTATATAGGAACAAGTCCAACTGACGTTATTGATAGTTTTATCAAACGTTATTTTTATGGACTACGTAGAAACGAAGATGGTGAATTATTTTTGATGAAGTCAGATCAATTAGCTGGTGGAGAAGAAAATATTGTTGTTGTTAATAATCTTGGTGTAGCTGAAGAAAACTATTTAGATTTTGAAGAAGGAATTGACTTTTTAAGTGGTATAGATGAAAATCATGATAAGTTGTACGATAATGTTAGATATCCTCAATTTAAATGGGACAGCAGAAGTTTAACATATTTTATAGATCCAACAGACGGACAATTTATACAGAGATTGTCACAAGCATATGTGTATCCAGAAGGAACAAGTACACCTAGCTACAGTGATGGTCCGGACACTGATGTACAAGAAGATCCAACACCATATAACCCAAGCGGACAAGGATATTAATAATGGCTGAATTTAGTATTGATAGATTTAAGTATAACTGGCGAGGTAACTGGTCCACAGGAGCTGATTATATTAGAGACGATGTTGTAAAAGTAAATGGAAAAAGTTATGTATGTATTATAGGACATACATCAAGTGCAACATTTAAAGAAGATCAAGAAGCTACAGTACCTGGATCAAACCCACCTATTCCTCAGCCGCGTTGGGTAGTAATGACTAGTGGTAGAAGCTACGTCGGCGCTTGGAACACAGGAACAAATTATAATATAGGAGATATTGTAACTTTTAACGGTTCATTGTATGTTTGTCAAGTAGCACATCAAGCAGGAACATTTAGTACAGATGCTCAAGGAGTTGCAGAAGATATTTTAAGTGCAGACCAAAAATGGATATTAATTGGATTAGGTCAAGATTTTTCAAATGATTGGACTACTGGTGTAGACTATGGATTAGGTGCTGTGGTTAGATACGGAGGAATACTTTACAAATGTATATCTCCTAATACTGCTTCAGCAAACTTTGCAGACGATACAGGAAATTGGGAGCAATTTTATGTAGGCTATAGATATACAGGTAACTATAGTCTATCTACGCTATATCTTCCTAACGATTTAGTTAAGTACGGCGGATCAATTTTTAGATGTACGAAAACTATAACATCTGCAGACGATAGTAGTATACTTTTAGACAACGATGCTTTTGAACTAGAATTTCCAGGAAGCCAATATGACGGTGATTGGAACAGCACAACAATTTACAATGTTGGTGATATTGTAAGATATGGCGGAAACTTGTATCAAGCAATTAACAACAACACAGACAGTAATCCATCACAGGGTATCACACTTGACAGTGAAGATAGCACAATTGATTGGGAACTTTTAGCAAAACCTTATAATTTTAGAGGAGAATGGGGCGGCTATAGCACTCCATATAGAACAGGCGATATTGTTCAACGCGGTGGACAACTTTTTGTTGCTGTGAGAGATGTAAGTATTTCAGATGGTGATGGAAGTACATTAGATTATCTCGATGAAGAAGTTTGGGAACGTATTGCTCCAGGAAAAATATTTTCTGCGGCTTGGACTGCCGGCAGAATCTATTCAGTAGGTGAAGTTGTAACAATATTTGGTAGTAGCTTTGTTTGTAATCAAGAACATTACAGTGAAAATAATAATTTTCCAGGAGACAACGGTAGCGGATATAATTATTGGGATACTCTTGTAGAAGCAGGTTTACCAGGAGGAATGTTATATGTTGGTGACTTACTTACTTTTGGTTTAAGTAGAGAACTAGCAGGTGATGGTAGTACCCTTGGTGATGATAGAGTTGCAATTGGTGAACAAGGACAAGTTTTAAGTGTAAGCAATGAACTAGAAGTATTTTGGAGAAACCAAAAAGTAGATTCAGATACAATATTTGTTGCATCTAACGGAAAAGACTTAGATGGATATGGTCGTAGTCCTAAAAAACCATTTAAAACAGTAAGGCATGCTTGTCAGTTTGTTGAAGATACTTACACACCTTTACAACCTGTAAAAGTACAAGTCGCTACTGGTAGATATGAAGAAGTTGGACCTATTATTGTTCCAGCAGGTTGTGCAGTTGTAGGAGACGAACTCCGTTCAACGTCTATTATCCAAAGCGGTGCAGTTACTGGATATGATGCAACGTATATAAATCAAATTCATTTTTTAGCAGTTGATTACATTGCAACTCTATTAGGTGATGTGTTGCTTGGAAATAAAATTACACCAAAAAGCGGAAACACTCAACTACAAATAACCACATTGCCTGCAACAGATTTAAATGCAATTAACTTTATAGTTAGTAAAATTACAGATTATAACAACTATATAGATTTTAGAGTTAATTCTGGATCTACAAATCCAACAATGACAGGTTCAAATGCAAGAGGATCTAATGAAAGATTTAATGCAGGAACTGCCTTAGAATTAACCAAAGAATTTTTAATTGAAGATGCATATAGATATCTTATCCAGGCTGTGCCACAATATACACTCGACGAAGAACAGATTAAAAAGGATCTTAGATATTTGATAAGAGGCTGGAAAAGAGATGTTCAGTACGATGGAAATTATGGCACACTAACAGCAGCAGAATATATTGCAAATGCAAATACTGGGGCTAAAACCAAAGATTTATTTAGAGTGAGAGACACTACTGGTATTAGAAGTTGTACAATAGACGGACTACTAGGAACACTTAATCCTCCTGGAGTTTTTGCACAATATCAAAGACCTACAGGAGGTGCATGTGTTGCACTTGATCCAGGTTGGGGACCAGCAGATAATAGAACTTGGATTATAAATCGATCACCTTACATACAAGGTGTAACCAATATTGGTACAGCCTGTGTTGGTAAGAGAATTGATGGACTACTTCACAATGGTGGTAATAGATCAATGGTGTCCAATGACTTTACACAGGTTCTTAGTGATGGAATTGGTGCTTGGGTATCAGATGGCGCAAGAGCAGAACTTGTGTCTGTGTTTACGTACTATTGCCAAGTAGGGTATCTTGCAGAGAATGGCGGAATCATACGTGCTACAAATGGTAACAACTCTTATGGAACCTATGGTTCGATTGCTGAAGGCAATGATCTAAATGAAACTCCGATTAACGTAACTGTTAACAACAGAAAAAATGAAGCAACTGTTATAGGTGCGATTGCTGGAGGCACTTTAGACGAAGTATTAGCATTTGAGTACGGCAATGCTGGTGAAGAATATACAGAAGCAACATCTGATATCGTAGGTGCTGGTGCTGATGCAGAAGTAGAATTTAGTGACTTTAGAGACGGTGCATTATTTGAAGCTAGATTAGTTAATACCACAGGATCAGGAAGTGAAGGTGGTAGTGGATATACTGTAAAACAAAGCTCTGCACAGGTCACTCTTGGAGCAGGATCTCGTATTGTATTGAACACTAATGATGATACTAATGAAGAAAGTGAAATACTAGGTATGCGTATTTTACTTGTTCAAGGTACTGGAATAGGTCAATATGGATATGTTGCTGCATTTAATCCTGGATCAAAAGAATTGACTGTGAGAAAAGAAAGCACAAACGAATTAGGTTGGGATCATGTTATTGAAGGATATCCATTAGAAACAGATCTTGACAGTACAACTGTATATAGAATAGAACCTAGAACGTACACAACACATCCAGGATTTTCAACCACACACTTTAATTTACCTCAATCAAGAACATTTGTAGACAGTGCGTTTGGAGATCTTACAGCATTTTATTTTGGTACATCTATTCCAGCAGGCACAGGTGGTACTGATGGAGTAGGTATTGCACCAGCTACAGTAAACATATCAAGATTTGGTACTGCATACAGTGTAACTCTTGTAAATCCTGGTGCAGGATATGCAGTAGGAGAGTCAGTCGTAGTTTTAGGTACAACATTAGGCGGTGCAACCCCTGCAAATGATTTAACAATTACTATCACCGGAACAACAGAAGATAGTACAAATAGTATTACAGATTTTACATTTACAGGAACAGCAAGAAGCGGTAGATATGTTGCTATTGCAGAACCTAATTTCGTAGTGTACAGTGATAATGGACAATCTTGGACAGAAGCAAACACTACCAGTGTATTGAATTTTAACAAACTTATAGTTGGCAACAATCGGTTTATAGCACTAGCATCTGATACTCAGAGCTATGAATTTAGTTATGATGGACAATCTTGGACAGGTAGAACACTACCTTCTAGTGCAAAATGGCGTGACGGTGTAGTAGGTTATCCAAATGGTGGAGGACCGAGATTTGTCATTATAGCAGAAGACTCGCAACAAGTTGCCTATGGCTCAGATGGACTTAATTGGCTCACTGCCAACCTTCCTGTAGGAGATGATAGTTCAGGCGACCAATGGCAAGCCATTGCTTGGGGTCAAGGTAGATATGTTGTTATAAGTGGTTCGCAAACAAAAGATGTTGCTTACTCGTCTGATGGTATTACATGGTCACGATATAATAATGTATTACCAGCAGGTGATTACACTTGGATTAAAATGGTATATGGTAATAACAGATTCCTTGCATTGTCAGACAAGGGTGATGTAGCATACAGCGTTGACAAGGGAGCTACTTGGCAACTTAGTGAAGCCCCAAGTCTTGACGGATCAACACCAATGGCATACAAAGATATAGCATATGGTCAAGGTGTGTTTGTTGCAGTGTGTGACACAGGGGGAGTAGAATTTGGAGATCCAATAGGACAAACATCTGGACCTACAGATTATGTTGTAACTTCTGAAGACGGAGTTCGTTGGTTAGAACGATCTTTTGAATTCCAAGGACTATGGAAAACTATTGCATTTAGCAATATTAACAATAGGCCGGAATGGATAGCCATTGCAGATAATCAAGTAAACAATAGTGTTGCAAGAATTTACACAGGTAAACAAGCAAGAGTAAGAGCAGATGTAACAGCAGGATCATTTAATTCTCTTAAAATATGGGATCCAGGCAGTGGTTATGTCACAGCTCCTACAATAACAATTATAGATAACGAGTTTACTTCTGAAGTTGAGTTTAATACAAGATTGGGCAATAAAGTATTAGCCCAGCCAGACTTTATTAATAGAGGAAACGGTTATCGAGCTTCTACAAGTACAATTACAATAGTAGGTAATGGATTTGCTGACATTGTACCACAAGAAAGTTTTGTAACACTAGACGGAGTACCTGCTACTATACCTGGTCCAGGAGTACAAATTAGATTAACAGGAATACTAGATGAAAACACAGCTGATCCAGATGATTTAAAACTTTTTGTAGGAGTAGGAGCAACAGATTTAGGCGATGACGGAAGTGGTAATGGTACTAGAACTGTGAGATTCCAAATTACACCTACACTAAAAAATGAATATAATCTTGCACACGCAACAGCAGGAACACTCAGAACAAGATACAGTCAATGTAGAATTAGTGGACATGATTTCTTAGATATTGGTACAGGTAATTTTGAAGCAACAAATTATCCTGAACTATATGCTGGTGGTGCTTTCTTTACAGCAGCACCAGAAAACGAAATAGAAGAAATCGATGGAGGGCGAGTATTTTATGTAAGTACAGACCAAGATGGTAACTTTAGAGCAGGTGAGCTATTTGGTGTTAACCAAGCAACAGGTATTGTTACAATTAGTGCAGAATTTTTTGATCTAGATGGTCTATCAGAATTATCATTAGGTGGTGTTAGACTAGGTGGTACAGGTACAGTTGTAAGTGAGTTTAGTACTGATGCTACATTTAGTGCAGATAGTAATAATATTATTCCTACACAAAAAGCCATTGCAACATTCCTTGCAGCTCAGCTATCAGTTGGTGGTTCTGATCTAGAAACTAACAATATTGTAGCAGGACAAGTTTCAGTGGGTACTGTAGATAATAATATCTTTATAACAGGTGGCGGATATCTTAATATTCCAAGGGTAGTAAATTTAAGTGGTCCTGATCCAGAAGGAAATCCAAGCCATATACAAGGAACAATAGTCGGTCAGATGTTGTTTAATAGGAATAATTCTTATGAAATCATGCAATAAACAACAAATATTAACAATGGATAAATACAATACGGAGCACATAAATGGCAGAATTTAAACTAGGTAGAATTAGATTTGTTTGGAAAAACGAATGGGCAACATCTACGGTATATTACCAAGATGATGTTGTAGCTTTTGGTGGAAAAATTTACATATGTATAACAGGCCATACTAGTGCTGCTAATTTCTTTGACGATTTTAATATTTCACCACCAAAATGGAATTTGGTAAGTGATGGACAAACTTGGTTAGGAGACTGGGAACCAGGTTATGATTACATTGTTGATAACATTGTAAGATACGGCGGTAGATTATATATTTGTCAAACTAATCACACAAGTGCTGCAGACAGTACAACTGGACTTGAAGCAGATATTGCTAATTGGCAATTATATGCAGAAGGACTAGAGTGGAAAGGTGATTGGCAAACAACTTTTGATTACAAATTAAATGATCTTGTAAAATATGGCGGATCAACTTATGTTTGTGTACAAAACCATATTTCTGCTGCAACAACTGCACTAGGTTTAGAATCACAAAGTTCATTTTGGGAAATTTGGAATCAAGGTTTAGATTACAAAGGTGTGTGGTCTGCAAGTTTTAGATACAAAATTAATGACATTATAAAATTTGGTGCTAACACATGGATAGCTACAAGCCATCATACTAGTGCATCAACTTTTGCTGCTGATAGAGAAACTTATTGGCAAAAATTTACAGACGGATTTCAATTTGAAGGACGCTGGAGCGGCCCTGCAAGTTATCAACCAGGCGATATTGTACTTTATGGTGGTAATCAATATATTGCGAAAACCGAACACTCTGGTTCACGTCCAAGTATATCGCCAAGCGATTGGGATTTATTTTCTGAAGGTTTAAGATTTATAGGTGATTGGGGTGATGACAGTACTAACTTTGAATATGAAGTAGGTGATCTAGTTAGACTAGGCGGATACATTTATAGAGCTAAAATTGATCACCAAGGGCAACAACCACCTAATACAACATACTGGGAAAGATTTAATACTGGTTTAGATTGGCGTGGTGAATGGTTAGACGATCAAGAATACTTCTTAGGTGATATTGTACGCTATGGAGATAACTCATATGTATGTGTACAAGGACACATTTCAGAAGGAGACGACTTTAGTACTGAAACTAAAATAGACCCAGGTGGTGGTGCTCAAAACTCACGTCCAGATCAAGACACATCTGGTACATATTGGAATTTGTTCAGCATTGGTAGTGAAACTAGTGTACTAACTACAACAGGTGATTTAGTTTACTACGGTGGAGCAGGTCCAACAAGATTACCTATAGGTCAAGACGGACAAATTTTACAAGTAAGCACAACTGGAATTCCTGAATGGGCTAGTATTGAAACTGCCGACGATGTATATTATGTAGCAGAACATGGCACTGACAGTCCAGCACCAACTTATGGTAGAAATATTGATAGACCTTGGAGAAGCATTAGATACGCTGCTCAACAAGTTGAAAGAGGTACAAAAGCACCTAATGCTATTAGACTTTTAGAACTAAATCGTAGATTTATACAACGAGAAATAGTTGAATGGACTGATTATCAAATTGCAAATGACATTGCTCCATTTACAACAGCATTTGAATATGATAGTTATAAATGTGAAAGAGATATGGGACTACTTATAGATGCATTCATTTGGGATTTAGCACACGGAGGTAATGTTCGTTCGCGTGAAGCAGCATTAAAATATGTGAATCAACCAGGACAATTTTATACACTTGGACAAGAAGCAGAGACAGTGGCAAGTATCGCATATGGTTTGACTTTAATTGAAAAAGTACTTAAACAAGAGGCTCCAACTGTAAACTATCAAACAACAAACGGTGATAACTCGACTGCAATAGTAGAACAGTATTTTGAATCAGCTCTAGGAGATCAAGCAGTGGTGGAATATGAAAGCACAGTTACAGGCGGAAGTGCTGTAGCAGTTGGAGGGAGCTACTAATGGCAACTATATTTGAAACAATTACAGAATTAAGTGGAATAGTTACAGATGCTATTACTGCTGGTAACGACAACAATGTACCACAAAGATTAATAAGAAATAAATTAATAAAAGTAAGTACAGGAAAATATTATGAAGTTCTTCCTATTATTGTACCTGCAGAATGTTGTGTAATTGGTGATGAATTGCGTTCTACAAATGTTCAACCAAGAAAAGCAACAAATAGTAGTCTAACACCTGCTGACGATTTCAAGTACACTTATCATAGTTTATCACGTTTAGAAGATATTATCGATGATGTTGTAAGCGGAGCAACAGTTACAGCTACTAATGGAAATACAGAAACACAAATTCAAAGTTGGCCTTATGCAGAAACAGAAGGTCCAAAAACTGCTGTCAAAAAACTTGCAAGATCGATTAGACGTAGTGTAGACATCGGTCTTGGATACAAGTATGATAGTGATCTAGCTCCAGCATATGATATGCCAGTGACATCAGGAGGACCTGATACAGAATATGGATATGCCAGAGATAACTTGTTATTGAATAAGAAATTCTTCCAAGAAGAAGTTATTGCTTATATTACAGAAAACTATCCTAATCTTAATTACAGCAGAACAAAATGCAAACAAGATACTGGATTTATTATAGATAGTTTAGCCTACGACCTGACATATGGTGGTAATTGGCAAAGTGTTAATGCTGGTGAAGCGTATTATGAAGGTGCAACATTAAATATTTCTGCAAGCGAAAAAACTGCTACTCTTGCAGCTTATGGATATCTAAAATCATTACTACAAAGTGCAAGTAGAAATACTACTATTACACCCGTGCTAAATTCTACAGAAACTCAAAGAGATGGAGCACAAATTGGTAGTTTAACTGCTCAAGCTACAATAGGTAGTTTGATGGATAATATTACAAACATTATTACAAACGGTTCTGGTAGTGTTACAATTACATACCCGGGCACAAGCGGAGTAGATGCACAATTAATTGCAAGCAACACAGCAATTCAAACACTAAAACCAACCGTTCAAGAAAACACTATAGACTTTATTAACGGACATTTTGGTAGTTTCCAATATAATAGTGCAAAATGTAGAAGAGATCTAAACAACATAATTACCGATACTGCTTACGATGTTGCACTAGGTACAAATTACAATGCCGTATTTAATGGTAGAGCATATAATAGACCAAATAATGCATATAACATCAATACACAAAGAACAGAAACTATTGGTTCTATTAGAAATGCAAGAGACGAAATCAAAGAATCAGTAGGAGATGACGGATCATCAGCAGGTGGATCATCAAATGCAACTGACAGAGTAACTACAGCATACAATGAAATTGTTGATATGATTAACAATGGGTTAAGTGCTGAAAATGCATTAACTTTTCCAAGTCCTGTAGGTGTTGATCAAAATCGTGTAGATGCAAAAGACAATCTAGTAGCAAATAGAACATTTATTCAAGAAGATGTTGTAGCATATGTCAATAATACCTACGGTTCTTTAGTTTATAATGAAGGTAAATGTCGTAGAGATGTTGGATACATTGTTGATGCATTATGTTATGATATACTATACGGTGGTACTCAAGCTACAACTAGAATTGCAGAAAGTTATTTTGTTGACGGTGATACACAGGTTTACGGACAAGAAACAGAAACTGTAGCAGCTTATAATCATGCTAAAAGTATTATAGGAGATATTGTTAGAGAAGCAACAGTAACAGCACAAAGCGGACATACTGAGCTACAGACAAAACCAGGAACTCCTGCTACAGCAACTGAGGAAACAGAATTAGATTCTAAGATTGATATAGTAACAGCGGCAATAACTGCTGGAAACCTAAACAGTCTACCAGCACCTGTTTATCCAAGTATAACATGGGCTGATGCTGAATATCAAACTGCACACAGCAATATATTCAGTGATAAGAATGATATTATCCGCAGTACAATTCAATACATCAATACCACATATAGTAACTTTAATTACAATCAATCTAAGTGTTCAAGAGATATTGGTTATCTAATGGATGCCGCAAGATATGATATGATGCTGAACACTACATATGCTAGTATGCTTGCAGGAATTAGTTATCTTAGAGCACCAGCTAGTAAAATCGTTGGTGAACAAAAAACAGCAACTATAGCAGCGAATGAATATGTTCGCACACAGATTGTAGATACTATAAGCAGTGATGCAACAGGAATAGCAAGAATAAACGAAAATTGGGATTGGATACAAGATGCTATCTTTAGTGGATCTGCAGAAGGTGGTAATAATCAAACAGAAGATCCAGAAGCATATAATTCAATACGTCAACTAGAACTAAACAAAGAATTTATAGTTGATGAACTATTAGCATATGTAGATGATTTATTTAAAGCACCAGCTACTCTTACAGCAGGTACTCCTGGTATATTTACGATAGCAGACACCAGCTGGATGTTTGTAGGTATGCCTATTAAATTTACAATTGATGACAGTTCAGGTAGTTTAGACAGCACAGGATTTGATACAACTAGTGTGTATTATGTGCGTGAAATACAAAGTGCTACAACATTTACAGTGTCTGATACACAGTACGGCTCAGCAAGTCCGGGTAATGATTTTGCAGAAGGATTTAGTGTTGTTAAAAATTATGAATACAACAGAGATTTATGTGCTAGAGATGTTAGAGAATACATTGATGCAATCAAATGGGATCTAACTTGGCCGCAACAACAATTTAGAACTTACAACAAATATGGATTTGATGTTAGTTTATATCTACCTGCTTTTTATAGATCAAAATTAGCAGCAAGATACTATGTAAACAGTGTAATTGGCTCACAAGAAGAAGATTTCTATTACCTACGCAACGGTACTGGTTTAAGACTACAAACACTAGAAGGACTACAGGGCGATCTAGGACCTGCTAACGAATTTGGAACACAAAGACCAACAGCAGGTGCGTATGCTAGTCTTGATCCAGGTTGGGGACCAGACGATCAACGTGTATGGATCACAGCACGTTCACCGTATGTACAGAACTGTACAACATTTGGATTTGCAGCTGTTGGACAGAAAATTGATGGAGCATTACACAACGGTGGTAATGACTCAATTGTATCTAACGACTTTACACAGGTAATATCAGATGGTATTGGTGCTTGGTTGCTTAACAATGGTAGAGCAGAACTTGTGTCTGTGTTTACATACTATTCACATATAGGTTATCTGGTAGAATCAGGCGGTAGAATGAGAGCTACTAACGGTAACAACTCATATGGTAAATTTGGTTCAGTAGCTGAAGGTGTAGATGCTGACGAAACACCTGTAACTGCTATAGTAGATAACGAGAAGCAATACAATGCTGTTATTTCTAATGTGTTTACAGACCAGTCAGATGAAATTTTACAAATTGAATACAGCCATGCTGGAAATGATTACACCGAAGCTAATCTCAACTTCTTTGGTGTTGGAACTAGCGAAGACGCAGTCAGTGATGAATTTAGAGATCAAGCTGTCCATCAAGTAAGAATAACAGAAATTGATGACAGTACTGGAAACCCAGATGCAGTAGCAGGTGGTCAAGGTTACTTGATTGTGAGCAACACTGCACAAACAGGAACTTCAAATAGTTTAACTATTGCCGCAACTGATGGTAACTCAAGCTCAGCATATCCAGGAATGAAAATTTTAATTACTGCGGGCGCAGGTGCTGGCTTGTTTGGTATAGTTGATACGTACAATGCTGGTAGTAAATTAGCTACTGTTGTAAAAGAAACTGACGGGACAGCGGGCTGGGATCATGTTATTCCAGGTACACCTTTTGTTTCGCCAAACAGTTCTTCTACATATCAAATTGAGCCACGTATAGCATTTACTGCTCCAACTCGTAGCGATACAACACATACAATAACCAGCGATGTTTGGAACGCTGTTCAATATTTCGAAACATCTGCACAATACAACAATGTATCTACAACATCAACAGGTGACGGTTTAGATGCTACATTTGATGTTGTAAGAAATGGCAGTAAGTATTATGTTACATTAAACAGTGGTGGATCAGGTTATACAAGACTAGACACAATTTCAATATTAGGAACTTCATTAGGCGGAGCAACACCAGCAAACGATATTACTATTACAGCAACAACTGTTAATAGTAGTACAGGTGCTATAGAAGAATTTGATTTTGATGGAATAGGGTTAAAAGGTAAATTTATTGCACTACCAGATAGTGGAACTACTGCAAAATATTCAAACGATGGTGCAACGTGGACAACAACTACACTAAACAACAGTTACACATGGACTAATCTAGCAAATGGTTTGATAGATGATGGTTCAACAACTTATAAAGCAAGTGCAATGGTTGCAATTGGAATAACAGGTGGCGGAACAGCAGTCAACTATTCAACAGATGGATTATCTTGGTCTGCACCAGCTTCACAACCTACAATGGTTGCTTCAACAAATGCGGACATAGCCTTTGGACAAATTACTGCTACAACGGCACGTTTTGTAGCAATTGGCGACGGTGATACTGATGTACAATATTCAGATGACGGTGGAGTAAGTTGGACACAAGCTACAGGTGCCCTACCAGCAACAGGATTTAATACAATAGCATATGGACAAGGAAAATTTGTAGCATTAAAAACAGGATCGCAAGATGTTGCTTACAGTGCAGACGGTATAACTTGGACAGATGGTGCTGGCGAATTACCAGCATCAAGTGCTTGGACTGATATTGTCTATGGTAAGGGAAGATTTGTTGCAATCGCAAGTGACACACGTAACGGTGCTTACAGTTTAGATGGAGGAGCAACATGGATACAAACAGCATTAACAACTGGCGGATCTAACACAGCACTGCCAGTTAAAATAGCATACGGACAAGGTGTATTTGTAGTTACTACAGATGATACTAATGAACTTACATACTCAGAAGATGGTGTTTACTGGCCTGCACCATACGCAATTTCTGCAACAACATATGCTACTGGACTTAGTGCTATAGCATTTGGAAATCCAGATAGATCTCCTAAATTTGTTGCTATACAAGAAGGAACAACCACTGCTTTAGGAAATTTTGTAATAGGTTGTACAGCAAAAGGTAGAGCTGGTATTGCTAGTGAAAGATTATTTGAAATTAGATTGACAGAACCTGGTTCAGGATATGGTGTAACATCTCCGACTATGACTGTTACAGATCCTAACAATATCTATGATGCATTGTTTACTGTAAGATTAGATAGTGGAGCATTGGCACAACCTACATTTATAAACAGAGGTAGTGGATACATTAGTGCTACTGCTGAAATAGACACAGATAACAGCAATGGTAGAGCAAACTTCTTACAGAGTGGACAGTTTGTTGCTGTAAGACAATTATCAGCTGTGCCCGTAAATGGTTCAAACATAGTGTTTGACAGTTTACCTAACACTGTGTTTAAACTTGTTAATGTTGTTAGTAGAGTAGGTACAAAAGACGGTTCATACACTGCATTCTTACAACTAAGTCCACAAATGGAAATTGAAGATGTAGTTCCTGATGGTGACGGTGTTACTATGCGTATTAGATTTAGTCAGGTACGTCTAACAGGACACGATTTCTTAGATATTGGTACAGGTAACTTTGATGATACAAACTATCCAAACAGTGTTTATGGTGATCCTGTAAATGAACCAGATCAAGACAATGAAACATCATCAAATGGTGGTGGGCGTGTGTTCTTTACAAGTACAGACCAAGACGGTAATTTTAGAGTTGGTAATCTGTTTAGTATTGAACAGGCAACTGGTGTTGCTACTCTTAACGCAGATGCATTTAATATTGCAGGTCTACAAGAACTTACACTTGGTGAAGTTACTCTAGGTGGTAATAGTGCAAGTGTTACTGAATTCAGTACAGATCCATTCTTTACTGCTAATTCAGATACTGTTGTTCCAACGCAGAGAGCAATTAAATCATATATTGAAGCACAAATTGGTGGTGGTGGTGCCTCACTTATTGTTAACAGCGTAACTGCTGGAGACATCTTTATTAATACCACTCAGATAAGCACTGTAAGTGGTGCAACGATAAATATAAAAGCAAATGTAAACTTTACCAAGAGCGTTTTAGGTTTACCTTTAGCATACAATTACTTTTTAAGATAGGAGATAAAAAATGGCAACAGGAATTTTAGGCACACCAACAGCATTAAGTACAGGAACTGATACTTCAATATACACAGTACCAGCAGATACTTTTGCTATTGTGACTATTAGTGTTTGTAACAGAAATTCAAGCACTAGAGATGTTAGAGTAGCATTATCAACCACAGGTACACCTGCAAATGCAGATTATATTGAATATGATACTGAATTAGTTGGTAATGGTACACTAGAAAGAAGCGGTGTGGTGATAGAAGCCGGTAGACAGGTTATTGTACGCAGTAATAGTACTGACATAAGTGCAATGGTCTACGGTATCGAAACACCAACAGCATAGGAGTTATAGATGCGTAGGATAGTAACAGGAAGAACAGGCGGTCCAATACTAGGACAACTGTCAGCATTTGAAAATGCTGTATCAGGGTTAGTTGCCAACCAAGATATTACATTTTCTCCTGACGGTACTGGTCAAGTAGTAGTAAATTCAGACATCCAAATTAACAGTAACGGATCACTTAAACTAGCAGATGCAGACAGTAGTAATTACATTGAACTTGCTGTTCCAACAACAGTAGGTAGTAACATAACTTATACATTACCTAGCACGGTGACAGATGCTTACTATCTAAAAACAGACGCTAGTGGTAACCTAACTTGGGCAGAAACAAATATAGGCGTTTCAGATGAAACAGCTAGTTCTGCTACACATTATCCCTTGCTGTCTACAGTTACCAGCGGAACTATTAATGCAGTTAAAACAAGTTCTTCAAAATTAAGCATACAGCCTAGCACAGGTAATATGACCATTGCTGGAACATTTGACGCACAAAGCCACATAGAAGTTGGTAACGGCACAGGTAGTGTTGCTATGACTATCAATGACGGATACGGAAACGCCAACCTAACCTTTAACCACGTAAACGGTGTACCAGACATCGACGGTAACTGTGCGAGAATTGAAGTTAATGTTGACTCTGCTACTGGTGCAAGCATGAACTTTGAAATACGCAGTGGTGTTACAGGCGGTGCTGCAATACAACCTACTAGTATTTTCAATCTTAGCGAAAGCGGAGCTCAGGTGCTTCAAGCACTAGGTGTTGGTACTGCTGCATCAGGTACAACCGGTGAGATTAGAGCTACAAATGCTATCACAGCGTTCTATTCAGATGCAAGACTTAAAACTGTTAAGGGAAATATCGAAAATGCTCTAGACAAAGTAGCAAGTTTGAATGGTATTCTTTACACAGAAAATGACCTAGCAAAAGAATTAGGTTACAACAGTGATGATACATATGTTGGTTTACTAGCACAAGAAGTACAAGCAGTGCTACCTGAAATTGTTAAACCTGCACCATTTGACATAGAAAAGCATGAAGATGGTACAGAGACCAGTAAATCAGGTGAAAACTATCTAACAATTCAATATGAAAAAATGATACCTCTACTAGTTGAGGCAATTAAAGATCTTAAATTGGAAATTGACAGTCTTAAGGCTGGAAAATAATTGCTAAATAGTTTTAGTATAAGATTTGGAAGTGATACATGACAACTAAACTAAAACAGTATTCAGTAAAATTAGGTGCAGGATCAAAAGCTCAGCGTCCTGGATCTCCTGTTGAAGGAGACATTCGTTTTAATGTTGACAACAACACATACGAAGTTTACAGAAACAACGCCTATGGTACAGATGGATGGTTTGGTATAGGTGGTAGGCATCTAATTTGCCGTAAAACATTATCAAATGCTTGGACCAGCGTTGATCTAACCTGGGGTACAGGTGGACCAAGATATGCATTTTACGAAGTAAGCTGTCTATTTGCAGATGCTGCAACAAGTAACAACAGATATTGGCAGCTACGTTGGCGTCATGAAACAGGCATTGACAGTGGTAGTGACTATGGTACTGCTATTGGTTACCATGCAGCAAATGATGGATGGGATCTTGCACACCAAAACAATAGACTGGATAGCAATCCAACCAGTAGAAATTTTATTTCACCTACCAACAGCAGTTACAACCTACAGAGCACAGCAGAGGATCACTACCATATGCAGTGTTGGATAGCAAATTCACCAACTGGTACACACGAACAAAAAACCATACTAGGCTGGTGGAGTGGTAGAACAGAAAACAGAACAGGCGGCGGAACGTTTGCGGGAATTTACAGACAAGATGCAACTGATTCACAACGCAGCACAAATGGAAGTATATATTGGCGTCCTGTAACAGGCTGTAGAATTTACATAAGTGGAGATGCTATGCGAAATACAGACAGAGGAATCAATGCAGTGATATGTGTGTATGGCGTCACAGGCTTTGAAGAAAGAGACATGGGGTAAACAATGGCAGTTCAACTAACACAATATTCAGTGCGATTACCAGGAGCTACACACTCTCAAAGACAGAGTATTACTCCAGAATATGGTGATATTGTATGGAATTCAGACAACAAAGCCTATGAAATGTATCACGAACTAAGTGATAATTCAGGCAACGGTGAAAGCTGGCATGCAGTTGGTGGCGGTAATCTCGTAGCACACAGAAAAGTATATGGTGATTGGACCACACTGGATCTAAACTGGACTCCTAGATATCTATCATATGATGTGTACATGCTCACAAATGATATTACAAGCACCACAGGTGGTATTTGGCTGCGTGTATTCAACAACGGCAGTCTAGTAGATGATTCAGAGTATGGCTATGTAAATGCTTGGGGTTGTTCAAATGACGGCGCAGACGGAGCATCTAACAACTATTGGTATTCATCAATTTGGGAAACTGTTGGCGATCGTTCAAGAACCAACTACAGAACACAAGCAAACGGTGAAAGTCACAATCTTGCAATAATAAGAATTTCAGGCGCAGTACCAAGTGCTAATTCACAAAACAGACCAGTATTCCGTTGTCTAAGTCATTGTAGATCACCAAATGGTAGCGTACACAGCCAAGGATACGGTGAAGTAAATTTAGCCAATGCTCCTGATGCACTGGGTGGAAACTCTAATGGTGAAGTATATAAAATAGATGGATTGCGTTTTGGCAGCCACGAAGGAAGTATACGTGGCGGCACAGGTTGTAGTACAATAATCAGCGTGTTTGGTGTTGGCGGATACGAAGAATCAGAGAGTGTGAACTACTAATGGCTATTACATTAAATCAATACGGTATGAATTTTCCACAAGCAAGTGGAGGCAACAGAGATAACACTGTGGGAGCCCTGTTCCAAGACACTACAACCAAAGCTATCAAAGGCTACTATGACCTAAACAATACAGATACTTTTGCAGGTCTAGGAGACATGACCCTAGTTACCAGTCAACGCAGCACAGCTGAATGGTCAGCTCTAACTGTGCGCTGGGACAACACAAATCACAGATACTGTTTGTACAGATGCATATATCTTACAACAGATCCAGACTCAAACGGTAGCCGTCCTTATTTTAGATTCATAGACGGCGAAGGCAACGAAGATTCCAATAACAACTATCAATACAGTCAAAGCTGGGGATCGTCAAACGACGGTGTAACTCAAGCAGACTACAACCAAAACAGAACCAGCTTGTGTCCTATAACCAATTGGTACACTGGTAGTGCAAGCTATAGAACCAGTGCAAACGGTGAGAGTTTCCAAATTTGTGATTGGTGGTTCGGAGCACTACCTAATTCCAATACACAAACAGGTGTTGCTGTAGTAGGTAATTGGGCACACCGAGGCAATGGTACTGGTGAAACATATGGTTGGTGGAGTTGTGATTGGAATCATGGGGAACCTATGACAGGAACAAATGGCCAAAACTGGTATATGCCTAGAGGCATGGTAATGCGTAATGCTGAAGGTAATGCTAGAAGCGGCTCAAACACAACGATCATTAATGTTTATGGTGTTAATGGTTTTGAAGAAACAGATGTAGGAAGTTAAAAAATGGCAACTAGTTTAGAAGACAGAAAAACATTTTGGCGAGGTAGAGATATAACTCCTGAGGGTCTAATACACATAGAATCAGACGGTACAGCTAGAAGCTATACCGAAGAAGAGTTTGAACAATGGTGTTTAGACGCTGATGATCCTGAAGAAGTGACATACAGAGAGTCCATACCAGAAGAAACTAAAATTGCTCTAACAAACCGTATTCCAGAATATCCTAAATTAGACGAGCAGGTTGAGTGTATTTACAAAGCATTCAAGTATCTTAAAGATAATGGCACTGATCTAGGACCTGATGGTAATGCGTATGTTGAAGCAATTGACGCAGTAAAAGCCAAATATCCAAAAGCAGAATAGATCTATCAATAAGTAACACTATAAAGGAGTTACTTGAACATGATAGATCTATTTCCCACACCTTTGTTTAAGTTTGATGTGCCAGGATCGCAAAAACTAAACAAAGAAATCATTGATTATGTTTTAGAAACAGAAAAAAACACTAAAACAACATCAGAAGCATTTAGTTTAAAAGGCAAAAATGGTTGGCACAGCAAAGACGATCTTGCTGAACTTGACTTTGAATGGTCACAGCATCTTAGATATATTATTGTAGATACACTTAAAGCCTGTGTTGGAGAAATGGGTTGGGGTGATCAAATCAAACCTTATGGGTTAGATGATTTCCATATTAAATGTTGGGCAATGGTTATGCGTACTGGCGATTACTCTACACCACATACTCATCCAGGTTGTGATTTTAGTGGCGTGTATTACCTACAAGTTCCTGACATGCCTGAAACAGAAGGTAATATTTGTTTTATGGATCCTAGAGGTGGCGCCAGAGGAAGTAGAACATTTGGCAGTAATCAACATGTATTTCATCCTATAGAAAGTGAAGGATATATTTTTCCAAATTGGTTAGATCATTATGTACAGTGTCATTTTACAGAAGGCACACGTATAAGTTTATCTTGGAATATACTTCTACCAGATCAACCTGCTACACCTGAACAACTGCAACGTATAGAGGATCAAAAGAAAGTATGAGTACACAAAATATTTTTGGCATACCAATTTACCATGGTAGTTTAGAGAATCACAAAGAAATCAAGCAAAAACTTATGCCATATTTTGACAATGAAAAATACTTTGAAACACCAACTACTTGGTTAAGCACAGTAAAAACAAGTATTAACACCGAAGCAAATGCTGAAGTAGACTATAAACTTTGGTTACAATCGGTGATTGAAAAACATCTAGATCCTTATTTAAAAAGTCTTAAACCAGTAGATCCTAGAATACTAGTAAACACAAGACACATATGGATGAACAAATATGATAAAAATGATGGACAAGAAATACACAATCATGTTGACGGTACTACACATTTTAGTTGTGCATACGTTGTAGATCAACCTGAAGAAAGTTGCGAGTTTATTTTCATAGACGACGAAGATTATGTGTCTGCTCATGGACTAGGACAAATCTTTTATTTTGATTCTCAAAAAAAGAATTATTTTGTCGATCTAAAAGAAGGTGATATAGTTATATTTCCTGCTTGGCTAAATCATGCTGTATCTCCAAACAAAAGCGACAAACAAAGACGTACAATAAGTGCAAATTGGAGTGTTCGTTTAGCGGATCAAGTAACTAAACAATTTTCTGTGGATTTACCCAAAAATGTCGGATAAACAAAAACAAATTATTAAGCGAGAAAGATGGACTCCTAATTTTCAAATAAAATATCCTGAAGATTGGGGTTTGGCTGTAGAGCAAGAAATCATAGACAGTGTTCCCGGTGAACTTTTAGAAATATACACTAGATTTTATAAACTTGGGTTTGTTGGTAACAACGGAAGCCAATGTGTGCTGATGTCTAGTTTGTTGCGTAGAATATTAAGATTGCATGGATTTAATTCCTATACAAGACAGGTAATTCTATACTATGAGCACGAAAGAAAACAAAAACATATGACAATAGGAGGTCATATGTTTGACACTAAGCTAAATGAAATAGATGTTCACATGGTTACCATAGTCGACGATAAATGGCTTTTAGACTTTGCTGCTACACCTATAAGCGACACATTTGGACATGTATATCCTATAGCATTTATTGCTAGATCAGATATTTGGAACGATGAGTGGCAAAACTTTGGCAATTTGCACGGTAAAGCAACTTGGGTGCGGAGCCATCCTGTACATCCTATGATTAAACATTTTAAATTTGAAAATCATGATTTAGAAAAACAATTAACCAAACAGTATTTTAAGCAATATGAATTTTAAAATGTGGTTTAACAAAAAACAAGATGTAGACATAGAATTTATCAGTATCAATAAAGATACAACAAATAAATTTCCACCATTGCCTGCAAAGCAATTAATACCAGAATGGTATAAAAACCTAGAAACAAATTGTGCTTCAGATGGACTTGCAACCGTAAAGGCATGCATACCTGTACAAGATGTAATAACTTCAGGATACATAATTAGAAATGATTATGAAACTGATTTGAAACTAGAACAGGATTTTGAAAAAACAGGTACTCTAATGAGTATGCACAAAACTTCAGCAAAAAGAGGCAAAGATCATGTGCTAGGTCACTACCACAGACAATGCCCTGCAGACTTTGGCGGAGATAAAGCGCATTATTTTAAATATAATAATGATTGGATTATAAGAACTCCACCTGGTTACAGTTGTTTGATTATGCATCCGTTTTGGCATATGGAGCGTAGATATACTTTTTTTCCGGGAATAATAGACACAGACACCTATGATAAACCTATCCTGCTTACAGGCGTTCAACACACACGAGATATAGTAACTATTGCACCAGGCGATCCTTTAGTGCAAGTTATACCTTTCAAGAGAGATGCTTGGAAAATGAAAACAAGCGAAGATCTAGATAGAAGCAGCTTAATGGATATGTTCATTGATCGTGGACCAGTTCATAGTGCTAGACGTTTGTATAAAAAACTGTTCCATCAAAAGAAGAGATTTGATTAGTTAATTATCCGATAAATACAAAGTATTTAAAGGAATAGTAAATGGCATCTAATCAAGCTCCAATTGTTGATCGTATAAGAATTATACCTAGACCTGACGATTTTCTTGATAGAAACGTAGGTAATAGCGGTGAAGTATTCTTTGACAAACAAGCAAAAACACTCAGAGTATATTCAGGAAATGATCGAGGTGGTTTCACAGTATTAACATCTGCAAACCTACAACAAAATCTTTTAACTTCGGGAGTTGCGGCAGTTGAATACACTGTTACAGTAGGTACAGATCCAGATGGTATTGAATCAGGTAACAAATATTTTATTGATGGTGAGTATAAGCCTGCATTGGAATTGCTGGTTGGTTATACATATATTTTCAATCAGAATGATCAAACAAATGAATATTTTCCAAACCCAGAAGGTGGCGCCAATAATCAACATCCTTTGAATTTTAGTAGTGACAATGCCAATGGAGAATTAGGTGGCGGTACACTATACAACACAAATGTAATTTATTTGCTAGACGACGATCCTGTAACAAAGCAAGTTTACTGGGATAGATTTTCGGGAGCTTCGCAAAGAAGTGTTCAAATTACAATTACCAAAGACACCCCAACTACACTTTATTATTGGTGTCAACAACACCTTAATATGGGCAACGAAATAACAACAGCTCTTCCGGGAACAGGCGGAGGTGGTGCCAGTATAGAAGTTTCAGAATCTGCTCCACAATCACCTAGTGCAGGCGCAATATGGTTTAACAGTACAACTGGTAGAATATATGTGTACATAGAAGACGTAGATTCTTCACAGTGGGTACAGCCAACATTTAATATTCCATCTTTGCTTACTGATTTAGGAATAGCAGATGGAACAAATGGACAAGTTTTGACCACAGACGGAGCAGGTAATTTTACTTTCCAAGATGCTACTGGAGACAGTGTAGGTAATTTTACATTTAGTTCGAGTACAATTACAACAGATGACAGCAGTAGCATAACAATAGTACCTCCAGTTGTTATGAATGCAGACCTTACAGTACAGAATGATTTAATTGTATCTAATAAAATTACTGCTGATTATTTTCAATCGACAAGCACTGGAGCACCTCTAATAGATAGTGCAAGCACAATCACGTTATCAGCACCTGACGGTGTAATTGTAAACAATGGTCCTTTTAGATTACCAAATTTGAACGATTCTGAAAGAGATGCATTGGTTGCTGTAAACGGTGATATGATTTATAATACTACTAGCAATAGACCAGAAATGTATATTGATGGTGCTTGGAAAATTATAGATAATAGTCCAATTGTGTAAGGTAAACTATGACTGAAAAAGAATATACTGTAATAGTAAACAAAGGTGTAGATCTCAAGCAACTCGAAAGTGAATTAACTTCAAGTACTGGAGATGGTCCTATTCCTAGTAGAAGTGTTGACATTGCTAATCCAAGAACAGGAAGTAGTAGACAAACTCATTTCATGCTCACACCAGAAGAAGTAAATGAATTAAAAAAAGATCCAAGAATTTTAGAAATTGAAATTCCACCAGAACAAAGAAAAGATATAACAATAGGAAAGCGTTCTAGTCAAACAAGCAATTTTACAAAACCGTCTAGTTTAGATACTAATCAATATGTAAATTGGGGATTAAAACGCAGTTCAATGCAATCTAATTTATATTCAAATGCTACCACTACCAGCACGTTATATGAATATGCACTACAAGGAAAAGGTGTAGACGTAGTGATACAAGACAGTGGTATTGAACCTACCCACCCTGATTGGCAAGATAGTAAAGGTAATAATAGATATCAATTTATAGATTGGTATGATGCATCTGGACTGCCAGGTACACAAAATGCTAACTTTCATAGAGATTATGACGGACACGGAACTTTGTGTGCAAGTATTGTTGCTGGTAAAACCTATGGTTTTTGTAAAGATGCAACAATCTATTCCATGAAAATTGCAGGTTTAGAAGGTGCAGGAGATTCTGGTACAGGTATTTCTGTTGCAGATTGTTTTGATACTATCAAAGAATGGCACAATTCAAAACCAATTGATCCTGTTACAGGCTACAAACGTCCAACTATTGTAAATATGAGTTGGGGTTACAGCAGTGAAATTAGTGGCGACCCTACAAGTGGAAACTACAGAGGAACACCCTGGGTATGGAATGTTGATTATTCTGATGATGCTAATTTATGGATAAACACTGGAATAGTTATTCCGCTATCAGGAACAACAAGGTTTTTACCAGCAAGGGTTTCTAGTGTAGATGTAGATGTGCAAGAACTTATAGATGCTGGAGTACACGTTTTTATTGCAGCTGGCAATGATTACTACAAAGGTGACACAAGTGGAGGTTTAGATTATAATAATACAGTTACTTTTGGAGGATTAACCTACAATTACCATAGAGGTTCTAGTCCCCACTCAGAGGATGCATTTATTGTTGGTAATATTGATACAGATGTTTACAATGATAATGGCAACTTTAAAGATAGAACAGCATCTTCAAGTTCAAGAGGACCAAGAGTAAATGTTTGGGCTCCTGGTACAAATATAGTTGCTGCAACTAGCACAACTAACAATAAAACAGATTTGGAGTATCCTTTGGATAGCAATTATAGAATTGCAATTAACAGTGGTACAAGTTTTGCTGCACCGCAGGTTTGTGGAATAGCTGGCTTACATTTAGAATCACAACCCTTTGCTACACCGGCACAACTAAAAGCAAAAATTGAAGCAGATGCAAAACCATTAATGTATGATACAGCATCTGATACTGATTATACAGCATTTACTACATCATTGTTAGGCGCTTCTGATAAAATTTTATTTTCAAGATATGGCAGGCAACCTGTAGAAGTGAACGGAGCAAATCTTAAATTACAGGGAATAGCATTTCCAATTGGTCCAGCACTAGTTCCAGCAGTACCAGTAGTAGAAGCAGATCCAGAATACAACAATGGTGCAATTATCAATGTTGTTGGCGATGGTAGTGACTTCTTTAAACGGGAAGTTACTGTAAATGGTGTAAGGATAATGGGT
>Ga0222719_10000963_pt1 | contig 28662 bp, 26 predicted proteins | sample C33_34DmetaG_FD_165039 | JGI IMG/M metagenome (GOLD analysis project Ga0222719, IMG submission 165039) | Estuarine water microbial communities from San Francisco Bay, California, United States - C33_34D | ecosystem: Environmental > Aquatic > Marine > Unclassified | place: USA: California...
GAGATCCATCAACTTCTAGTAAAATTTTAGTTGAATCATTACCTCTAAAACCTTGTAAGCGTGTACCAAGACCGCCCGCTGCAATAACTGTTTTAATTTTATTCATAAAATTTATTATATAGTTATACTTGGATTTTGGTTTAACATGAAACTTTTAAATAAATACACTTATCTGTTTGTAGGAATTTTAGCTTTAGTTTTAATAGCTGTTTTTACAATTATGCCAAGGTTTCAAACACAAGAATTTGACCCAGATAGAATTGTAGAAATATCTGAAGGTGTCACTACTACTACCACGCAAAGTTCTGAAAATAATCAAACAACCTCAACAACTTCTGAAATATCAGAAATTGAAAAAACTGAAATTGAGAAACTTCTCCTTAACAACAAAGCAGAATTAAAAATCGATAACTTTAAAACTTACCTTCTCATAGGTAGTGATGAGAGGGATGAAAGTTCTTCAGCATCTCGAGGTTTTGTTGACGGGCAGAGAGCAGATGTAATAATTATTGGTTTGATTGATAACAACTCAAATGACCATCACTTGCTATCAATTCCAAGAGATACTTTAATTATAAATTCTTGTACTAAAGATCTAGAAAGAATAAATGGATCTTATTCTAAAAATGATTGTGGAAATAAGGCAGAAAATCTTGCTGCTGCTGTAACTGGGATAACAGGTATTAAAGTAGACCATTTTGCAAGTTTTAATTTTGAAGGATTTGAAAATATTATAGATTCATTTGAAGGTATAGAAATATGTGTAGATGCAACACAAAGAGAAGGTTACTCTTTTGAACTACAAAAAGGGTGTCAAACTGTTAACGGTTCCACAGCATTAAATTGGGTAGTTTCTAGAAATACGGAAATTTTAGTAGGAGAGAAAATACTTGACGAAAATGGTGAAGATGCATCTGAATGGGTAAAAATGAGTGGAGTTAGTGATTTGTCCAGAAATGAACGTCAACAATATGTAATACTACAACTACTAAGAAGACTGAATGATTTTACGTCACTTACGGATCTGAATAATTTTATAAATGCACTAGAAGACTCTTTTATAGTAGATGAAAACCTTACTCTCAATTCTGCAATAAACACCCTCTGGAACCTTAAGGGAGCTGATTTTGATAGCATAAACAAACTATCATTACCTACTTCCCCACATGAACTACAAGATGGAAGACAAGTTTTGATTATATCTAAAAATTTTACTGAATACGCTCAAGAAGTTGGACTGTTAGACTCTTAATCTTTAAATATCTTACTCATTAAATAAGTTGGGATAATCCAAAAATAAATTGCTACATCGGGAGAATATATTAAATCATTCGTTAAATTTTGGGTTAATAATGCAAACAAGATACAGAGCTCTAATTGATTACTTTGGCCTAAATTCTTGTAAATAACTAGAATCAAGGAAATAATAATTACTAATACAGGTAGTAATCCATATTCGACACCCATAGTCAAAAATCCGTTATGAGAGGTGGTTATCTCATCATACTGAGAAAGAGAAAAATCAGAGATTATGGAGTTAAACTGACCATTATCTGATATTAACCTACCAGATCTTAAACTTTGGCCTCCAAGGAAGTTCGAATATCCACTGGTAACATCCTCAATCCAGAAGAAATACATTCTTCCATCAATGATTGACCACTTCCAAGATTGATTGTTTACAAGATCTGAATTATTAATGATTGAGCTTTGGCTAAATAGCGTCTCATTCCCTTTAGGAATATTGTTAAACTTGACTTGTAAAATTACCTCAAAATCTTTTTCTGAAATTTTATTTTGATTAGGTACTGCTATCCAATAACTTCGCGGTCTTTTAAGTTTGACTCCATCCTCCGTAAAGATAATTTTTCCGTCATTTCTATTATCATATAAATCATTTGTTTGAGGAAGGAATATGAAATATTGTTGATCTCTATTTGCTTCACTAAGCTCATACTGTAAATTCTTATCATCTACATTAATTTCAACCAATTTTACAAAACCATCTAAATATGAACCTCCAGGAGATTGTCCATCTCCCCAACCTCCTACTTCAAAGTAAGAATCATTTTCAATAAGATTGATTACAAGTCCACTTGTGTGATGAGATCCAATTTGATTCCAATTATTTCCATCGGTTGAATGATAAAAAGATACAACCGATCTAGGTAAAACACCGTCTCTATAGTCAAAAGCAAGTTTTAAAAAGCCTTTAGTTTCCTCGTCTCTTTCAACTAGATTAGATTGTGGGTAAGAATTTGTAATAGTTTCAGAATATTTAATATTGAATCTATCTAATAACTCTTTATCGCTTAGAGTCACTAAATATTCTTCATAGACCTCCTTGATATAATTACCACCCCCTGTACCAGTAAATACCTCTATATGATTTATTGCAAGATTGTTTAAAAAACTTCTATTTGATTGCTTTAAAAAAATTGATGGAAATGTATAAATTACGATTGCGGAGAGAGCAATAAAAGATATTGTCAGTATTTGTTTTGTTTTTTTGTTAAAACTATCGGTATAAAAAAGAAGTATTAATGATCCAATAAATAATGCGACGTAAGAACCTCGAGAATATGTAATGTAAAGATTGAAAATAGAGATTACTAGCAGGGCGGTGTTAGATTTATCAGTTAAGAGTGCATCAATAAAATTTTTTGAATTTAAAACTTTATATAGACAAAGCAACACATAAATTGCACATATTATCCCAATAACATTTGGGCCTCCTCCTTGAAATCCACCTAACCTTCCAGAATTAAAAGGATTCGAACTACCCGTATTGTTTAAAATCCAACCATCTATCGTGCCTGGTAGCTGAACCTGAAACATTACAACTATGAAATTGGCAACCATTACTATAGATAAAGGTTCAAATATTTCAATTATTCCTTTTGAAGAAGTTTTAATAGAATCTATGCATAAATAGCTAAGTAAAAAATAAAAATAAAATCTTATATTTGTCTGATTAAATATTTGAAAATTTTTTGTAAATATATTTGAATATAAAATAAATAAAACGAAAAAAGATATAAAAACTTTATCAAAAAATAGTAGTGAGAATTTAGATTTTTTCTTAAGAAGTAGCAATATAAAAATTATTATGATCGGGATGTCTTCAAAATTAATTCCACTTAGATTTAAACCATAATTAGATGGAATTAGTAAAGAAACAGAGAGAAATAAACCAATAGTTTTGCTATTTATATTTTTAAGATTCATAAATCTTTTCAAGTGGGCCCGGCAGGACTCGAACCTGCGACCGACGGATTATGAGTCCGTTGCTCTAACCAACTGAGCTACAGGCCCTTATATTAGCCAATAACAGATTGAAGCTTAAGAGCTATTCCCATATCTCCAGCTATTTTAATTTTTCCTGTCATAAAAGCTGCTTGTGGACTGACTGATTTGTCATACATACCTTTAAATGTGTCCATATCAGTTGTAATGGTGCATGCTGCCTCAGCATCTTCATCTGTAACTTCATTGCTTTCTGGATTCATGAAAACAATTTGTGAATCTACAACCCATTTGATTGACCCTGGAAGGATACTTAAATCCTTACCTTCCGTATTTTGTTTAACAAAATCTAACGCTTCTGACATATTCCTCCTATTGTCTCTTTATCAATTATATACGAGATATGAATTCTGTAGATAATTATTTGCTCCGAGGGTGGGACTTGAACCCACAACCAACGGATTAACAGTCCGCTGCTCTGCCAATTGAGCTACCTCGGATAGCAAATTAATAATAGTATGAATTAAAGGGTATTCTGAAATTTTTCAATTTTCTTTTTGATAGTTTCTATTTCTGTGAATATGTTTATATCGTTAGATTCTTCAAGTTGAGCAATGAGCATATCAATTTTAATTTCAAAAAAATGAATATAAAGCCTTGTGATTGCTTCATTTAGCTGATCACTACTAAAAGAAATATTTTTATATTTTTCAGAATTTTCGTTTTGTGAATTATTCTTTAGATTTTCAATCATTTTTAAAAATTCATCGTTGGAATAAACTAATTCACTGTATGTCTCTAAATTTTCAAAATTATTTTTTACTAAGTTTGAAATAAATATCTCTTGGAAAGATTCCATATGATTATTACTGTTCTTTTTACTTTCAAAAATATTCTGATCATTTTCAATGTTTTGTTTGTATTTAAGTTCCTTCATTAGTAAATCTTTTGGAGTATTTATTAAAATAGAAAGCTTCTCTATTGCAAAATCTTGATCTAGTGGACCAAGTGTTTTTATAAGTGTTTTAAATTCTGAAAAGACTTTTCTTTTATCTAAATCTTCATCATTATTAATCAGAGTATTTATACAAAATTCTATAAGATCTATTTTGTCATTAAGCAATGAAACTATATTCCCTTTCCCTTTTTCATAATATTCACCTATATCCTTGTATTCACTAGGGAGCAACAAGCATGTTAAGTTTAAATCTCGAGAAGTTAATTTTTTTAGATCAAGAATCCTCCTAGTAGCACTCACTCCAGCTTTATCATTGTCAAAAGCTAATGTGATATTTGTAGAGTATTTTGACAATTGCTCAAGTTGCTGAATAGTTAATGCTGTTCCTGATGGAGAAGCTACATTGCTATAGCCAAGAAGATTAAATGCTAGAACATCAAAATATCCTTCAACAATAATTATTTCATTATTATTTTTAACACTTTTAAGAAAGTTCTCCGTAAAAAATAATGTTCTATTTTTTTTATAGATTTGTGATTCAGCTGAATTTAAATACTTAGGACCATAGCCATTTAAAGCTCTTCCTCCATACGCAACAACTTCATTTCTAAAATTAGTAATAGGAAACATGATTCTATCTCTAAATAATAAATTTTGTTTTTCACTTAACAATCCTAAAGATTTTAGGATTTGTTTATCTATCTGATTATCATTACAAAATTTATAAAAAACTTTTTCATCATTTTCGGCAAATCCTAACTTGAATTTTTGAATCTCATTTTCATTTATTTTTCTAGAATTTAGATATTGCTTTGGTTTTGTAGAATTTGTTTTATTTAAATTTTCAATAAAATAATCAGAAATAGTTTTCATAATCTTAATTAAGTTTTTTTGATCTGATTCAAATTTCGAATCTGTATATCTTAAGCTAAATGCATATTTGTCAGCTACAATCTCAACTGATTCTTGAAACTCAACACTGTTAATAAGCTGGACGTATTTAAAAATGTCTCCACCCTCTTTGCATCCGAAGCAATGAAATAAATTTTCTTCATCAGTAAAACTCATACTCGCTGTCTTTTCACCATGAAAGGGACAAAGCGCCATTCCTTTATTTCCTCGGATTTTTCCAGTTGTTGAACTCAAAACAAAGTCGCTAATTTTAGCTTTTAATTTTAATGATTCTATTGAGTCTTTAGCAATGCCCATGTCTAGTTTTGAAAATACTCAACTAATTTTGATATTTGGATACGTTCTTGTTTCATAGTATCTCGATTTCGTATTGTTACACATCTATCATCTAAAGTTTCGAAATCAACAGTTATACAATTTGGAGTACCTATTTCGTCCTGTCTTCTGTACCTCTTACCAATTGATTGAGTTACATCAATCTCAGTTCTATATTGAGACGAAAGAATAGTATCTATTTCGTTACAAATATTTATTAAATCATCTTTTTTACTGAGTGGTAAAATAGCAATCTGAATAGGAGCAATTTCAAAATTCATCTTGAACAAGGTTCTAATGTCTCCATTTTCAAGTTTTTCTTCCTCATATGTTGAAAGCAATACTGCAAAAAGAGTTCTTGTCAATCCTCCAGCAGGCTCAATTACAGAGGGTAAGTGCTTAGTATTATCTTTTGAATCAAAATAAGTCAAATCTTTACCACTCTTTTCCTGATGGGCTTTAAGATCATAATTCCCACGATCTGCAATGCCCTCAAGTTCACCCCACCCCCAAGGATAAAGATATTCAATATCAACTGTAGACTTAGCATAATGGGCAAGCTCGTCTGGCTCATGAGGTCTAAGTCTTAAATATTCTTCTTTTAGTCCAAGACCTTTATACCAATTTAGCCGTTTGTTAGTCCAGTAATCCATCCATTCTTCTGAATCTTCTTCTATACAAAAAAATTCAATTTCCATCTGCTCAAACTCTCTAGTCCTGAAGATAAATTGACCCGGAGTAATCTCATTTCTAAATGACTTTCCAATATTAGCTATACCAAAAGGAAGCTTCGCTCTCATAGTTCTAAGTACATTTTCGAAGTTTACAAAAATTCCTTGAGCTGTTTCTGGTCTCAGAAAAACTTGTGAATTTTCATTTACAACTGGACCAATGTTAGTTTCAAACATTAAATTAAAGTTTTTAGGATCAGTCAATTCTTGCTGATCGCAACATACATTTTCAAAATTTGAATCACTTCTAAATCTAGAATTACAATTTTTACACTCGACCATGGGATCTGAAAATTCACTTAAATGGCCAGAAGCTTTCCATACGTCAGTACTTTGAATGATTGCAGTGTCTACAGGATAAATTTTGACTTCAGAAGTTTTTAATGCTTTCCACCAAAGTTGTGAAATATTTTCTTTTAGTAATGCACCTAGTGGACCGTAATCATATGAACTTCTTAGACCTCCATAAATGGACGATGCGTTGAATACAAATCCCCTATTTTGGGCAATTTTTACAATCTTTTCAAATAAATCTTTATTAGGCTTTTCCATAAGTTCTCTTCCTTTTTGAAAACTCTACAACTGCTTTATTGAGGTCTTCTTCTCCAAATTCTGGCCATAGGGTATCAAAAAACATAAGCTCAGTGTAGCTAATTTGATACAGTAGAAAGTTACTTAGCCTCTGTTCTCCTGCTGTTCTGATGAGGAGATCTGGATCTGGCATCTGAGGTATGTACAAATATTCCCTAAATTTATTTGTTATGTAGTCAATATCAATATCCTTATTTTTATCTTTAATAAAGTTTTTTATTCCATTGTGGATTTCATTGAATGAACCGTAGTTAAAAGCAAATACCAAATTTAATTTGTTATTTGAAGAGGTCATTTCTGTAGTCTCAGACATTAAAAATTTATTTTCTTCTGGAATTTTGTTATCATTTAAATCTCCTAGAAAGTGAAAACGAACACCAAGTTTATTAAATTCCTCTCTTCTCCTTATAAGAATATCTCTATTAAAAAACATTAAAAACTCAACTTCATCTGAGCTTCTCAACCAATTTTCGGTAGAAAAAGCATAAACAGTAAGCCATTTTAAATTGTTTTCTAGAGCCCAGTGAATAGTTTTTGAAAGAGACTCTTCACCAGCGGCATGGCCAGCGGTTCTTTCTAAACCTTTATTTTCAGCCCAACGCCCATTACCATCCATGATGATAGCAATGTGTTTAAGCTTGTCATCCTCTAGATTCATTCCACACCTTACCTAATATTTCATTTTCTTTTTCACGTAATTTTTTTTCATCGATATGTGAATAACCAACTAAATGCAAAAGACCATGAACTAATACTAACTGTAATTCATCGATTAAATGTTTACTGTAATGCACAGCATTTTTTTTAAGTACAGGTCTACAAAAAAACATGTCTCCAAGAGATTCTTCATTCTCTGGATTCAACTTACTAATTGCATCAAAACTTTCAAACAAAGGGAATGACAAAACGTCTGTAGGTCCAGATTTATTGAAATGCTTGGAGTTTAGTTCTGATATTTTATCACTTGTAATAGAATTTAATGTGAAATAAAAGTGCTCTGAAATGTTAAAGTGTCTATTAAAAACATTAACAGCATGCGAGATACTAACTTTTTCATCAGCATAAAAATAACCATTGCAAACGACTTGCAAACTATTCTTCTTCTGATATTTCTGGATACATAACCCTTTGGTGATAGAGTCCTTCCAGACTTTTTTGAAACGATTGCTTAATTTTATCAATATCAGAAAAAGTAATTGGAGCATTATCTAGTTGACCATCTGATATTTTTTCTGCAAATATTTCTTCGATAACGTTTTTGATTTTCTCTTCGTCTGCATCTTCATTTAAAAATCTCGCCCTACATGCCCCTTCAAGTGCATCTGCAAACATAAGTATTACTGTTTCTTTAGAGGTTGGTTTTCTTCCTAGATGTCTAAATTCACTTTTTTCTACTTCTGGGTTGGTTGCTTTTTCTTTTTCATAAAAGAATCTCATCACTGAATCACCGTGGTGTTCCAAAATTCCGTTGTAAACTATTTCAGGAATTTTAAATTTTTTGGCTAACTTTAAACCATCAGTAACATGTGCTCGTATTATTTGAGAAGAATCATGTGTAGATAAATTATCATGAGGATTAGAAGATCCAAATTGGTTCTCAATAAACATTGTTGGGTTTTCTGTTTTACCTAGATCGTGAAAATAAGCCATAGCTCTTGCGAGCTGTGAGTTTGCACCTATAACATTTGATGCTCTATCTGCTAAAGTTCCAACAACTAATGAATGGTTAAAAGTGCCTAATGCTTTTTCTTCTAAATATCTCAATCCAGGATGATTTCGGTCAGCGAGTTCTGAAAGTCTAAAGTTTGTAGTAATTTTAAAAATAGCTTCAATATAAGTTATTAGTGAGAATGCTGCTAGATTGGCTGCCAGTCCTCCAATTAAACCAGTAACTAGAACCTCAAATAAACTGAAGTCTTCTCTGAGGAAGAAGTATATTCCAAAGGATATTATTGGCTGTGTTATTGAGATGTAAATTATTCTTTCTCTCAAAACCCTTCTGTCAATCTTTTCGGAGATAAAAACTGATGGAAGAATAGAGAGTATCCCGCCAAGTGCAAATAGCCCAATATTCCCTCCTCCGGCTAGTGCTAGTAAAGCACTTGATAGAGATAGGACAAGACTAGCTCTTAAATTCAAAAGAGTTGCTGACACTACTCCTACGAAAGATATTGGTACACCATACTTAAGGTAATCTAGTTCTAATGTTTGTGAAAAATAAGAAGTTCCTCTGAGAAATACTGAAGCAACCAAAATAAGAGTTAATAATAGCAAAAATTCTTTGTCATTATTCCATACAGAATCGTTAAATCTCCAAAATAAAAAATAGATTAATAAAAATATTGAAAAAATGATTGGAAGTGCAGCAGTCTGAATAGTCCTTGACTCACCAGATAAATAACCAAAATTATCTAGTGCTTGATATTGGATTTGATTTACTTCTGTCCCTTCTTGGATAATTAAATCGTTTTCAAAAAATTTTACTATGACAGGACTTATTGAATCTGCAATCTTCTGCTTCTGTTCATCCCATAAATCTTCTTCAAGTTTTTGATTCGAGACGAGATTTTCTGCAATAATTTCTGACACAGTAGACCTTAATCTATTTTCAGGAATCAATAGAAATAAGTCACTTGTTAGGTCTAAGTATGGAGGGTTAGAAACTAAACTTTGTCTCAATCCATTGAGATTTTCATTATTAATCCCTTTGTTTAGTATTTCATTAGCCTGACTTTTAGCTTCTAACTCAATTTGTGCAAGATAATTCGTTTTATTTTGTGTATCGTAATTTGAAATCTCAACTAAAACTTCAATTGTTGATATCGAAATAGTTGAAAATAAGAGTGATTCAGTAATCTTTTCAATTTGCTCTATTTTTGAAAGAACAGTTGTTACTACTTCTGGTTCTGAATCCTCCTCTATAATATCAGAATCGTTAACAATCAACGTCTCAGAGGTTCTAGCCTCAATCACAGTAAGAAACATGTCTTTTATTCCTTTAATTACTGAGTCATTAATTGATGGATCTATAGAATAGATTGGATTTACAGATTTAATAGCATTATCTTTATTTATCTCAGTTTGCACCTCATCTATTATCTCGATGTAACTAGGTGCTATAAATGTAGCCGGTGAAGTATCTCCTACACTAATTTTAATTATTTGATTTTCTGGAAAAATACTAAAAGATATAAACCAGACTAAGCCTCCAAATATTACGACATAGAGAAGCTTTCTGGCATGAAGAAGGTAGTTAGAAATCATTTATCTGGAAATATTTCTAGAATCTTAGAAACTATAGGGTTTCTAACAATATCTGTATTCTGAAATTCCATGACAGAGATCTCTTCAATTTTTGAAAGTATTTTTCTTGTTTTTCTTAATCCTGAGTTTTCTTTACTGTATAAATCAATTTGAGACTCATCTCCTGTGATAATGATTTTAGAATTTTCACCTAATCTGGTTAGAAACATTTTAATTTGACTATTTGTTGCATTTTGAGCTTCATCAAGAATAATACATGCGTTGTTTAGAGTTCTTCCTCTCATGTAAGCTAGAGGAACTATCTCAATATTTCTTTTTTCAATTAAATATGCTAAATTCTCATTTCCAAAAAAGTACTCTAGAGAATCAAATAATGGAACAAGATATGGATCGATTTTTTGAGATAAGTCGCCAGGTAGATACCCAAGTCTCTCTCCTGCCTCAACTGCTGGCCTGGTTAGTACTATTTTTTTAATTTTTTGTTCTGAGTAAAGTTTGACTGCGCTCGCAACAGCTAAAAATGTTTTTCCTGTACCAGCTGGCCCAATTCCAAAGGTTATAGTTGAGTCTTGAATCATGTCCATATATTTAAATTGGTTTATGTTTTTAACTTTTATAGTTTTGTTTTCAATTATTGAGATTGAACTAATTTTTTTTCCTTCTTCACTTTTACCATTTTTAATGTTTGAAAGTAAAGCCACGTCGGTCTCTTCAATATTTTCATCGTTATCGTTCATCATTAACATTTCATCAAATATACGAATAATTTCCTTAGCTTCCTTACTCTTGCCATCGATATAAATAGTATTTCCCCTTACGTTTATTTTGACTTCAGGAAATACTGATTTTATATATTTCAGATTTTTGTCATTAATACCGAGGATATTTACAACTTCAACATTTGATGGAATTTCTTTTTCAAAACTCATTAAATAGCTTTCAACTTCTCACCACCAATTAAATGTAAGTGGATATGAAATACTGTCTGCATTGCGTCTTTGTTAGTATTCCATAGCAGCCTATAACCTGATTGACTAATGTTATTTTTCATTGCTAAGTTTTTTGCAACAAGGACTATTTTTCCAACTAAATTCTGATCTTCTTCTGATAAATCATTAATAGTATTAATTCTCTTTTTAGGTACAACCAATATATGTACTGGTGCAACGGGATTTATATCATTTATTGCAAAGATTTCATCATCTTCATAGATAATTTCAGATTCTATCTCTTTATCGAGGATCATCTCAAAAATTGATTTTTCTTCCATAATTTATACTACATCATTAAGGATACTGCAACCAACGCCGCTGTATCTGATCTAAGAGTAAAATTGCTTAATTTGGAGATATGTTTAAACCTTTCTAATTCCTCTTTACTCCACCCTCCTTCTGGGCCTATAGCAAAATTCTTTAATTTAATATTGTTGGATATATTGTCCCCTGATATATCGAAGGAATGAGGGAACTTTTCAAAGTCAATTTTTTTTTCAATTAATAACTCTGGAGCAAAAGGGGCGCCAGACTGTTCAATAGCTCCAATAATCCAACTATTTATCTTTTCAGGAGTTATATTTATTTTTTGAGAATTCTCAGTTGGTGCAATAGTGATACTTTGAACACCTAGCTCAGTTAATTTTTCTATTAATAATCTCATTCTTGTTTTATCATGTAATTTTGCAATAAATATATTTAACTTACTATCTCTTTGCTTTAATTCAGTTTCTGAAATAGTAATGAATTTGTTAGAGATCCGACCGCTAGAAATTAAACCTCTACCGTTTGTAAGTTTTACAATTGAATCATTTTTAACTCTTAATACTTTTTCTAAATGATGGAATTTTTCATCTGAAATTGAATATCTTTCAATATCTCCTTCATAATCATTATCAAAAATTGTTGGAATATGCATTACTGTTTTAGAAATTCTTTAAATGCCTCTTTAGGAACAGCCACTTTTCCAATATTACGCATTTTCTTTTTTCCCTCTTTCTGTTTCTCTAAAAGCTTTCTTTTACGTGTAATGTCTCCTCCATACAATTTAGCAGTTACATCTTTTCTAAGTGCTTTAATCGTTTCTCTAGCTATGATTCTCGAACCAACTGCGGCTTGTATGGGAATATCAAATTGTTGTCTTGGAATTAACTCAGCTAATTTTTTAACCCTGCTTCTTCCGATGAACTCAGCATTTTCTTTTGCAAGTATCGAACTGAAAGAATCAATTGGGGTGCCATTAACTAAGATATCGAGTTTAACTAAGTTTCCAGGTTCAAAATCTAGTATTTGATAGTCTAGTGATGCAAAACCCTGAGATATTGATTTTAATGAATCATAGAATCCTGTCACTAGCTCTAATAGAGGCATCCTGTATTTTAACTTAACCATAGACGTGCTCAAATAGTTTAAATCTAGCTGTACACCTCTTTTTTCATTAAGTAGATTCATAATTGACCCAAGGTATTCTTTTGGAAAAAGTAAATCTAACTCACAAATTCGTTCATGAATCGAATTTATATCCGTATATTCCTCAATTTTTGAAGGATTTCTAATTACAATTTCTTCATCATTATTTCTGACAATCTTGAACTCTACAGATGGAGGTGTAATAATTAATGAAAGATTAAACTCTCTTTCTAATCTTTCTATTACAATCTCAAGATGAAGTAATCCCAAGAATCCACATCTGAATCCAAAACCAAAAGCTGATGATGTTTCTGGCTCGTAATAAAAACTCGCATCATTAAGAACATACTTATCTAGTGAATCTCTCAATTTTGCATAATCGTCAGAATCTGCCGGATAAATACTAGAAAATACTGTAGGCTGTGGCTCCTTATAGCCAGAGACTACGATTGGATTTTCATCTTCTTGACTAACTAGGGTGTCTCCAACTCTTATTTGAGAGAGCTCTTTTGCTCCTGTTACTATATATCCAACTTCTCCAGAAGATAGTGAGTCTGAAGGAGATAACTTAAGATCGAAATAACCTATTTCAGAAGCATCAAAATCAAACTTTGAATTTATCAGCTTCAGTTTTGAATTAGTTTTAATCTCTCCTCCAAATACTCTGACTGATGCGATAACCCCTCTATATGGATCGAAATAAGAATCAAATATTAATGCATTTGTATTGTCTGCTTTTGTCACAGGAGAACTAATTAAATCAGGTATTTGATTTATCAAACTATCAACACCTAAACCACTTTTTGCAGAAATTTTGAATATTTCATCTTCTCTAGCTCCAATAAGATTAAATATTTGTTTAGATACATTTTCTATATCTACATCAATTGAATCAACTTTATTGATAACTGGTATTATGTCTAATCCTGCTTCAATAGCTGCATAAGAATGAGCAAAGGTTTGAGCTTGAACTCCTTGTGTTCCATCAACAAGAAGCAATGCGCCATCACACGCAATAAGGGCTCTGGAAACTTCGTATGAAAAATCTACGTGACCAGGTGTGTCAATGAGATTAATTTGCATGTCATCAAAATTTAATCTAATTGGTTGTGACTTAATTGTAATACCTCGTTCTCTTTCAAGATCCATAGTGTCAAGTATTTGATCAACATGGTCTCCAGGATTAATTAATCCCGATGTCTCAATCAATCTATCCGCCAAGGTAGATTTTCCATGATCAACATGAGCAATTATTGAAATATTTCTTATATTTTTATTAGTTAACATCTTTATTAAGTTATTATCTTATATACCAAGAGGTTTTAGATGGCAAATATTAAATCACAAAAAAAGAGAATTAGACAAGATGCAAAACGAAATTTGCGTAATAAGTCTATTAAAACTGAGTTAAAATCTTCGCTAAAATCTTTGTACAATGAAAATGGTGAGTTGATACCTGAAAACAAAATTGCTGTATTAAAAGAGTTAGATAAAGCTCACACAGATGGCATTATTTCTAAAAATTACCGCGATAGAAACAAATCTAGAATATCAAAACTCTAAAAGCTTCTTCACTCCGACTATAAATCTTTTAGCATTCTCTTGATTAAATTCAGATTTATTCATAAGTTTTTCTATTTTATTTATTTGTTCAAATGATTTCTCAATATTTTTAGAATCAATACCTCTCAATCTACGTATTGCAAGTTCGTATTTATAATCATCATTTTCATCTAAAAGTTTTGATACGGTGTTAGATTCACTTTCAAGTAGTAAATTTGCTCTAAGTAGTTCTTTATTTAAATAAGCTAAAAACTGACGAAATAAGTTTTCATTTTTACAAAATTCAGAAATTAATTGAGAAGATAGTTTGTCTTTTTTACTAAAAATAACATTAGATAAATCCCAAGGGAAGTAACCTTCTTTTTCTGGTTTTTTTGCTTCAATTACTTCAATATCTGAAGAGACAACTGAAAACTTATTAAGATTTGATTTTTTAACCTGAAAAATAACATCGGAATTAAAATCATAATTACTTGAAGACAGCTCACTATAAGTTAGAAACTTGTCATAAACGTAAGATATATCTACTTTAGCAAATAATGATTGAGTGGTATCTGAAGTGAGTTCTTCATATTTAATAAATTCTATATTTGTAGAAAAATTAGAAAGATCTGATAATTCTTTTTTAGTTGTAATCAATTTTTCAGTAATTAATAGTTTTGTCATTAACCAACAAAGTTTATTATTTTATCTTTTACAAATATTAACTTTTTGAAGTCAGATGCAGAGAGATTGAAGTTTTCAAAACATACATCTTCAACTTCAACTTGATCCAATCCAGAAGAAACTTCAATAGCATACTTTTTTTTGCCGTTAATTTGAATCACTAATTCATATGTTGGATTTTCTATTTTACTTGAATCTACAGTTGGCCAATTTAATTCAGCTATATCAGAATTAAAGTACTTGTAAAAAAGTTCAGATGATATATGAGGAGCGAATGGATTAAGTATTAAACACGTATTTTTAATTATATTTTTCTGAAAATCTTTTGATATTTTTGTATTATTTTTTAAATATTTTGATATTTCTTTGTTTAATTTCATTAAATCTGAAACTGCAGTGTTAAATTCAAATTTTTCCAAATGATTTGTCACTGATTTTATAGTTTGATTCAAATGAATCTCTAATCTTCCATCGTCTTTATTTTCGTTGTCTTTAATTGGTAGAGCTGAAATTTCATTTATATTATCCCAAAGTTTATTCAGAAATCTTCGAGTTCCTTCGATTCCACCATCATTCCACTCTACCCCGTCACTTGGTGGTGCCATAAATAAAATATACAATCGTAAAGAATCTGCACCATGAGTCTTAAAGTAACCCTCTGGATCTACTATGTTACCTTTAGATTTTGACATTTTCGATCCTCCGAAATTAATCATTCCCTGTGAAAAAAGATTTTGAAAAGGTTCATTAATATCTAGCATCTTCAAATCTCTTAAAGCTTTGATGAAAAACCTAGAATAAAGAAGGTGCAGAATTGCATGCTCAACTCCACCAATGTACTGATCAACAGGTAGCCAATTATTTACATTCTCAGGATTAAATGGCATTTCAGAATTCGAAGAATCTAAGTATCTCATAAAATACCACGAGGAATCTACAAATGTATCCATCGTATCAGTTTCTCTTTCAGCAGCACTTCCACAAATTGGACAACTTGTATTAACAAAGCTTTTACTTTTTGACAAAGGAGAGCCGTCAGTATTTAAATAATCTTCAATTTCTGGAAGCTTGACAGGAAGATTTTCTAATTTTTCAGGAACTAATCCACAATCTTTGCAGTTTATAAGTGGTATTGGGCAACCCCAGTATCTCTGCCTACTGATTAACCAATCTCTTAATCTGTATGTTGTTTTTGGGCTCCCACTTTTTATCTCAATTAACTTTTCAACTATCTTAGAAGAAGCTTCTTCGTGAGAACTCAAACCATTGAAATCGTTTGAATTAATTAACTTCCCACTCCCCACAAAAGCTTCATGTTCTATGCTTGAATTTGCAACCTCATCAGTAATTACTTGTTTAATTTCAATATTATATTTCTTTGCAAAGTCATAATCTCGTTGATCATGACCAGGGACTGCCATAATTGCGCCGGTCCCATAGTTTATTAATACGTAATCTGCAATCCATAAAGGAATCTCTTCATTCGTGAGAGGATTAATTACAAACAAACCAGTGTCCACGCCAGTTTTCTCTTTACTTGTTGACATTCTTTCAAAATCTGACTTTTTGGAAGCAGTGGATATATAATTTTGAATTTCCTCTGAATTCTTTGAAATTTCTAGAATATTTTTTATCAAAGGATGTTCTGGAGATATTACTGCAAAAGTCATTCCAAATATAGTGTCTGGTCTTGTTGTGAACACTTCAAAAGTTATATCACTATTAGCGATACTGAGGAAAAATTGTGCACCTACAGATTTTCCAATCCAGTTTCTTTGCATTGCTTTTACATTTTCTGGCCAATCTCCTATTTCTTCTAGTCCTTTAAGAAGCTCTTCAGAATATTTTGAAATGTTTAAAAACCATTGATTTAAGGTTTTTTGAGTTACTTCTGAATCACACCTATCACAATTTCCTTCTATAACCTGTTCATTAGCCAACACAGTTTTGCAAGAGGTGCACCAATTAACTGGTGCGTCATTCTTATAGGCTAGATTGTTATTGAAAAACTGAATGAACAAGTACTGGGTCCACTTATAGTATTCCTCTGAATGCGCAGCAACTTCACGATCCCAGTCATACAAAGAACCCAGACTTATAATCTGATTTTTCATATTTTTCATTCGATCTTCAGTAAATTTCTTAGGATGTATTCCAGTTTTTATCGCAGCGTTTTCAGCAGGAAGACCAAATGAATCCCACCCCATGGGAGAGAGAACATTGTACCCGTTAAGTTTCTTGTACCTAGTAATCACATCACCAATTGTATAGTTTCTGATATGACCCATATGTAGATCTCCAGACGGATAAGGATACATACATAAATTATAAAATTTTGGCTTATTTGAGTAAAGATCACATTTAGCTAAATTAGATTTATCCCAATTGTTTTGCCATTTTTTTTCAATTTCTGAAAATTTATAATCACTCATAATTGTATACCTTTTCTATTAGTGGAAATATTGACGCGACACTTGATTTTTTAACCACTTCTTCAATATTAAACAATTGAGATTTTATTTTGTTACTATCAAGTCTGTAATCATTAATAGCTTGGCTTAAAGAATCCAACATTTCATTGTTATCATTAAACAGATATCCACTTTCATTACTCAGGTACCCATTCATTGGTGATATATCCCTAGTGAGGCAAATTTTTGAAAAACTCATTGCCTCCAACAACACAAGACCGAGCCCTTCAGAGAAGGATGGGAAAATAAAGATATCAATAGAATCGAAGAATTTTTTTCTATTTTTGATATAACCTAAATATTCTATATTTTTCCTTTTTTCTTCAAATGAAATTTTATCCAGATATTGAAGATAGGACTTTTCGGCGTGTCCTCCAATTTTAAGGGTGATTTTTTCATCATGAATATTATTGAAAACCTCTAAAAGGTCTTCTATTCCCTTATTTTTATTCAACCTTCCTAGAAAACCAATAGATATATCTTCTTTTGGTTTGTGTATTGAGTTTAAATTAGATTGATCTATCCAGTAAGGAATTACCACGGGCTTTAGGTTACTATTTAAATCCACTACCCAGTCGCTTACTGAATCTGAGATTACAATTAGTGCATCGGATTCTTCCCAATAATTTGCTAAAAAAATCATAAATCTTTTTTTAACTTTGTTCGAAAAATTTGTACTTTCTAAATAGGTATCATATTTGCCATGTACACTGATAATCCATCTGAAATTTCTAAGATATTTTTTAATAAAATATATCATGAAATCACTTCTAGGTTGGTGTGAGTGAACAACTTCGTACATATTCTTACGGATAAGTTTATACAATTCAATATAAGAAAATAAGTTAAACATCCTAGGACCCTTTAGTCTATGTATTGGAATACCAATGTTCAAGAATTCAGCATCTAGCGAAATTATATTTTGGTTGTCTGGACCTATCACAATTAAATCAATTGAATAACCATTAATTTTCTGTTCTTTAATTAAATCTAGTAAATGAGTTTCAGCCCCTCCTCGATTTAAAGTATTAATTACGTGACATATTTTCATAACCAAATTAGATTCTAGGTGTTATCCAGGTTGATTTTGGTGGAAATAAGTAATTCTCTTTATTAAACTCGTTTAATTTGACAGGAGTAAAATCCAAAATAGGTATGTTGGTTTGGTCTAGGTCATTTTGAATAGGAGTAATTGTTCCATCACTAATTAAACTTCTTTTAAAATCGTACAAATCATATATGTTATTAATTCCCTCACTGCTAAATTGTTTTCCTTGAAAGGTTAAAAAGTATTTTGAAGTATAGGAAATTGTAAAATTATTTTCTTTTAATATGTTTTCAAATTGTTCTAAATCGACATTAATTTCAGAATTGTAACTTCCGATATTTACATCATCATTAGAAATTAGAACTACAGGTACCTGAAGATTATATTTGTATAAAGACAAATGTTCAAATCTGTGATGTCCATCTAGTAGAGTTAGGCGATTTATTTCATCCAAAGAACTTAAAGAATCTATCTGATGACTACTAATTTCGATTGAAAATAAAAGAGGAGGAAATTCTTTTGCAATATTTTTATTTTCAATTTGTTTATATTTATTTTGTGTTTCTTCATGGAGAATTATTTCTATAATGTTTTGATGTGAAAAATTTATATAAGTTTTAACAGCATTTATTTCAGAATTGATAAATATATATTTCTCGAATGTAGAGAATTTCATAATCCCTTAAAAAAAGAATTCATAAAATCTAGTAAATATTGGACGGAAGGCTTATCTATAGAGTTATATAAACTAATCCTTATCCCCCCAATGCTCCTATGACCTTTTATTCCTATTATGTTATTTTCAAGAGCCTTCTTAAGAAATAATTCTTCATGATTAAGATTTTTGAAGTTAAAAACAATATTCATTCTGCTTCTTGAATACTCATCAACAGGTATCTGAACATACTCATTGAACTTTGAAAGAAGTGAATATACGGCATTAGAGTTCTCAATTGATTGATTTTCGAAATACTCAGTACCACCCATTTGCAACATCCAGTCAGTTACAAGCTTTAAGACGTATATAGAAAAAGTTGGAGGAGTGTTTAAAAGTGAATCTTTATCAATTAATTTTTTTAAGTTTAAATAAGTTGGGTTTTGATTTTCTTCAATAAAATCATCTCTGATTATTGATATTGAAACTCCTGGTATACCAAGATTTTTTTGAGCACCTGCATAGAGGTATGCCACGTTTTTCCAGTCAAAATTATAGGACCCTATATCGGATGAACTATCTATTATTAAATCTTCATTTATTTGATTAAAATTTCTTATTTGGATGCCTTCAATTGTCTCATTTGATGTAATGTGCATAAAGTCATTTGATTGAAGGCTTTCTGAACTAGATTTCTCTAAATAATTTTTGATTTGTGAGCTATCTAATAGAATTTTATTTGTTTTTCTAATTTTAAGAAAGTCTTCATATGTTTTAGCACCCCATGTACCTGTTACTAAGTTTGTTGTAAGTTTGCTGTCATTTATATTATTTGCGATAAATGTATTTTGAAAGGTAGCACCACCTTGTAGAAAAAGAATCTTATAATTTTTTGGAATAACAAATAAATTTTGTAAATTGCTTTTAGTTTGATCAAGGATATTTTGAAAACCAGAACTTCTGTGGGAAATTTCAAGAATCGACACTCCCTGAGTTTCATATTCTAAAATATTCTTCTCAACTAGTTCAAGTACTGACTTATTTAATTTTGCTGGTCCCGGTGAAAAATTATATTTACTCATTGGCTAATTTCTTTTTTGCTAATAATCATGTTAAACCCTGCTCCAAGAACAAGTGCTGTAAATGCATTAAATTCTTCTACAGGTGTTACAAGGAAAAATAAAGCTAGCAAGAAAAACAAGTAGAAACTAACATTTTTTTCGAGTGATGTAAATAAGTGTAGAATAACTAGAAACATGAAAGAAATAAATGCTGCCCCAAGTGACAATGAAGCGTTGATGAATAGATTCTGTACATTTGGATAGTATCGTAATAGTGAATAATTTCCAGTCCCAAAATTTTTAGCCTCGTATCTGGTAAGAAGAAATTCTGGTAGCGTCCTGTTGGTTAGATACATTTCATTGCTTATATCCTGTGATAAATAGGAACTAAAGTCAGCATTTACTTTTGTAACTCCCTTTGGAACTAAATTTCTGAATGAGTAAATTGCATAGTCAAGAACTGAATTTCTATCATCTCCAATTTTAAAGGTTTTTTCTAAATCGCTAAAAACTAAGGTTTCAACTTCTGTTGAAATTGTGTCTGAAGTTATACAGTCACTGCTATCTGGGTTGAGATCACACTCACGAACACCTGTTAAGGAAAATAATAAAACTAAACAGACTGGGAAAATAGCCTTGTTTAGTTCTTTAGTTTTTATATAAAAAACTAATAAAACAAATAGCGTAATAAAACAATAGATTCTCACTAAATCACTACGGGTTAACCCTATAACTATTGAAGATAAAATAACTGTAATCAAATGCAACTTTCGAGTAGAAAATAAGTACAAGAAATAAAGAGGTAATAATGTCGAAGCTAGTAATACTGGTTCCCTAAAAGATCCAACCATCCTATGGGGTTCATTTTTCCAGAAAGTAGTTTGAGAAGAATCACCTAACAAACCTGTATTGGATCTATTTCTTATTATTTCTGGTAAATCATAGATTTGAGCAAGATATGAATAAATAGCAAAAATTGAAAGTACAAGAATCAATTTTTGTAATAAGTTAATGAATTTAGTATTTTGTGAATTATCAAAAAATTTTAATGAAAACAGAAGAACAACAAAAAAAGATACTAGATTAAAAAACCGCAATATGAAATTTAGATCTGTTGCAGTGGAAATGTTATTAAAAAATGTAGGCATTAATAGTATTAAGATAATCAGATACAATTTTGAATTTAATAAAATCTTATAATCACTAAATATTGCAATTAAAAAAATTCCCGACAACCCAATCCAGGAAAATGGAACATCAAAAAAGGAATAGGCATCTAAACTATAAAAAAATAATGAACCAACAAGTAGAGAATTTATGAATTGGTTTTTTACTTCCATAATCTAATCATAATTAAAGTTTTTTTAATAGCTGTAATCTTTATATTTATTGCAATACCTTATTTTTATATATAATAAATTCAAATAATTTTTGAATTATCATAGCAAAAGTCAAAGACCAAGCAATTCCTTGGTATCCGTATGTTGGCGAAGTAATCAATGATAAACATATGAACGAGAACGTGTAGATAACTCTTCCATAAGTATGAAATATTATTAAATTATTGAAGAGTAAGTACTGCCTTATCCAAAAAGTAAGCAGAAAGGTCACATATCCTGCCAAAAGTATGAGCAAAGGTTCATAAGAACTCTGAAATTCTTCAGTTCCTATTAATTTAATAACATATTCACCAAGAAATGTATAAAAAAGCACAACAGCAACCCCTACAGGTAGGAGAAATTTATAGAAAAATTGAATAATATCAAATTCTCTTTCTTTTCTGCTGAGTTTACTTTGCAGCCAGGGATTGAATATTGCGACTATATAATTGACCGGCTCAACTAATCTTTTAGCAAATCTGTATATGCCAACTGCTGAAAAATCACTTACTACAGATATTATTATTACATCAAAATGTTGTGGTATTAAGCCAATTATTTGATTAAGTCGTATTGACTTGTAACGTGGAAGAACGCTTTTTATGAATAATTTAAAATCGTTAAGCTTAAAATTTCTAAATTCAATACTCTTTACAATGTAAAGAACACTACCAACTCCATAAAAAGCTGAATAAATAGTCTGACCAATTATATAATTTTCTACAGTAGGTGAAAAAGAAATAAGACTAACTATTGCAATGAACCTGATCGCAACAGATAGTGATTCTAAAAGAGAAAATTTTCTTAGACTATCAGTGCTTATGAGCCAAGCTTTAGAGCTCTCAGAAAAGGTTTGTAATATTTTAGAAGCAAAAAATATGAATATATAAGTTTCTATCTCATTAATACCAAAATAGTTTTTTACTGGAAGGTTTAATACTGAAATACAAATGAGGAATGCAATGATACCAATTATTAAATCAAAAAGGTAAGAATACATTACAGGAACTTTTTCTTTGAGAGTTAAAAGCGTAACATCACTATTTTTTGAGTGTAGAGATCTATAAACTAAACTTGGCAGTGTAACAATTAATGTAACCATTCCATATTTTTCAACACCTAATATTTTGACAACAAGGGATACTTGTAATAGTGAGATTGCTGCAATAAAAAATTGTGAGATTATTAAATCTTTTGTTTGCCTCAGAATGTCCTTTATAAACGAAATATTCATTTTGAAATGTGGAGCTGAGGGGATTTGAACCCCTGACCCCCTGCATGCCATGCAGGTGCTCTGCCAGCTGAGCTACAGCCCCTAACTATTAAAATTTTAACCATATTGATTCACTAAATTACTATCAAAATATAAATCTTCTATTGAATAATAATCTCTTGCCTCTTCTAAAAAAATATGTAGTGAAAGTCCCTCTGACTGAAGTAAAATCCATGAAGAATTCAAACCCTCTGAAATACCCTCAAATCCATTTGCTTTTAAATAAGTTACAATTTTTCTTAAAGCTGAATTCATTTGAGTATTTGATGATGCTGTGGAAATAACAATAAAATCACTATAAACATCGGATTTGGGTTCATAAACTTTAATATCTTTTATGTTTTGAATTAATAAGATGTCAACAATCGAATCTAAAATTGTGTTTTTACTTTTATGTATTTTATTGGACACTATTAAATATATTACCATGTAATAAATAATGACACTATCCTTAATATTGAGGCTATATTGAAAAAAATTATCATTATTGGCGCCGGTGAGGTTGGAAGTTTTTTAGCAACCAAGCTCTCAGGTGAACAACACGACGTAACTTTAATAGAAGAGAATCTTAACAAAGTTGAAGAGTTGAACTCAACACTTGATGCATTAGTTATTCAAGGAAATGGTGGCAGTCCAAGCTCATTAATTCAAGGTGGAGCCGAAGATGCAGACTTAATTATTGCAGTAACTGATAATGAAAATGTTAATATGCTGAGCTGTTATCTAGCAAAAAACATGGGTACAAAAAAATCTTTTGCACGAGTACAAGATAACTCTATGAAAAATGAACTTGAAGAGTTAAAAATTGATCAAATAATAGATCCATCAGATTCAGCCTGTGACGAAATTGAAAAATTACTATCTAGAGCAGGTATATATGACATACACGAGTTCGGAGATGGAAAACTACTATCAATTGGTGGCGTAATAGCTAAATCATCTCCTTTGCTAAACAGTAGATTAAGTGATATCCATGAGTTTGGTGGAAGAGAAAACTGGCTAGTTACTGCGTATGTTCGAGATAATGATTCAAAATTAGCTAATGGAGATACCGAGCTTGAAGAAAATGATCACGTAAAGTTAATTGTAAAAAATGGTGATGTTCAAACTGCACTTTCGCTTCTAGGTATTGAAGAAAAGAAAGAACTTCAAAAAGTAATCATAGTTGGAGCATCTCGTGCGGCTGAATTATTAGCTCAAAGATTGCACAAAAAATACGACGTAGTTGTGATTGATGATAATGAAAAAGATTGTAATAGAATAGCTGAACATAACTCGCATGTGATTGTTGTTTGTAATGATCCTAAAGTTCCAAATAACCTAATTGATATTGGTGTTGATGATGAATCTGCAATTGTTGCTTTAAGTAAAGATGATTCAAAAAATATAGTTTGTTCGTTGGTTGGAAAAGCTCTTGGCGCAACTGAGATTATCACAAGAGTGAATAAAATTGACTATCTGGAGTTACTAAAAGATTCTTCAATACAGGCAACAATTTCTACTAGAATTTCTGCAGCAAATTCCATTCTAAAAGATGTAAGATCTTCTCAGGTAACATCTGCACTGACTTTTGAAGATACTGATATTGAAGCTTTAGAAATTGTTATTAGTGAAAAATGTGAAGTTCTAGATAAATCAATTTCACAACTAGATTTACCAAACAATTGTCTCATTGCTGGAGTAACAAGAAGAGAGAACACATATATACCTTCTGGAAATTGGAAATTCGCGGCTAAAGATAAGCTTGTTGTGTTCACCCATCCCGAAAGCATAGAAGATGTTGAAGAAGTATTCTGCTAATTTCTAAATGTTAAAAATAATTATTTTTATCAGCTCTGCTGTTTACCCTGTATTAGCTGCATCTCTTATACCAACAATAGTTTATAGCTACTATGAAAAAGAATATTCATTTGCAAATTCGTTGTTAATTCTTTCAGTTGCAACCTTAATGTTGTCATTACTTATTAGAAAAAATATATTACCGACAAGGAAACTTTCAACAATACAAGGATTTGGAGCAGTTGGAATTTCATGGATATTGATTTCAATATATGGGACTATCCCCTACCTCCTTGCAAATATTAAATTATCATACATAGATATATTATTTGAAACCATTTCTGGATTTACAACAACAGGATCATCTATATTAACAAATATTGAGGCAGTAAGTGCGTCGCTGCTTCTATGGAGGTCTACAACGCAATGGTTGGGTGGTATGGGAATTGTAGTCTTAACAATAACTGTACTCCCACTTTTAGGTTCGGGTGGAATAAATTTGTTTAAAGCCGAATCTCCTGGACCAACAGCAGATAGATTAACACCAAGATTTCAAGATACTGCAAAACTGTTGTGGGGTGTTTACTCGGGACTTACATTATTGGAAACTGGGCTTTTGTATTTTAGTGGTTTAAGTTTTTACTCAGCTCTCAATCATTCTTTAACTACATTATCTACAGGTGGATTTAGTGTATTAAATAGTTCTGTTTCTGAAATGACACAATCAGCTAAATGGATAATCATTCTCTTCATGTTTATAGCCGGAATTTCATTTACATTAATATTTAAGAGTTTTCAAGATTTTAAAAGCTTACTGGAAAGTACAGAATTTAAATTTTACTCATTTATTGTTGTTGCTTCATCATTAATTTTTATACCAAAAACTCTCGCTGTTAGTAGTTCTTTATTGGAAGCAGTCAATACTGCTATGTTTACATCGTTATCTTTAATAACAACAACTGGTTTTACAAATGCAGATTATGAAGTATGGAGTGTTGATTACAGAGCATTTATTTTAGGTCTCATGTTTTTAGGTGGTATGGCAGGCTCAACTGCTGGAGGCTTGAAAACAATTCGTGTTATTGCATTATTGAAGTCCGTAAGAAATGAGATAAGAAAAATACTTTACCCAAATGCAATCTTTAAAATAAGAATGTCCAAATCTGCACTTCCTGAGAAAATGATCGAGTCTGTTCAAACCTTTTTTATTTTATACGTTGCAATATTTGTTCTTGGAACATTCGCTTTAAGTGCAACATCAAGTATTTCTGGAATTAATCTATCTTTTGAGGGAATCTTAAGTAGTGTTGCGTCTGCAATGAATAATATCGGTCCAGGATTAAATGAAGTTGGTCCAACACAAAACTTTGCATTTATGGACTCAATGTCTAAATTGGTCATCTGCTTCTTGATGATTGTAGGACGACTTGAAATTTTTCCTATAGCTATACTTTTCTATAAAAAGACTTGGAAAAATTAATAGATTCTTTTTTCTTCAATATAAGTTAATACACTATTCGGGATTATGTTTTCTAAAGCAATATCATCATTAATTTTGCTTCTGATGTTAGTTGAACTGATATCAAGTTCCTCTCCTTTAATTAACTGGTATTCAAATGGAAATTTTTTTTGGAGCAACTCTTTTTGAATATGGTCTCTAGGAGCAATTAAAAAGTTTGTTAAACTACCCAACTCTTCATATCTGCTCCATGTTCGAATCTCAATAGCAATATCTGCACCAAGAATAAAAAACAGATCATTTTTTGGGATTGATAAATTCTTCAGAGTGTCTACTGTATAGGTTTGTTTTTCATTAACAGCTTCTACATCGCTTACTTCGAAATAGGGATAGTTCTCTGTTAAAAGACTTGTCATGGTGAACCTATCTTCATATGAAGTAGTGACTGACTTTTGCCATGGATTTTTTGATGGTACGAACAACACCTTGTCGAGACCGTATTGATCAATTGCTCTTAAAGAAATTTCACAATGTGCTTGATGTGGAGGATCGAATGTTCCTCCTAATACTCCTATACTCATGATGTTAATACTTTCTTAAAATCTAAATCTTTAACAAATTGTTTTAATTGTTTATAATTTCGTACCTCAACTGTTCTAGAATTTATAGGTTCAAATTTATTCATTTGACTATCACCAGTATTCCAATATTTTTTTTGTTCTGGGTTAATCCAGAATATTTTTTGATATTTATCAGCCAGATTGCTGATTAGTTGTTGCGAAATGTTTCTGTAGTTATTTCTAGCATCACCAATAACAATTAGTGTTCCTTTCTTAACCCTGTCGCTTTCTAAAAGTTCCTCAAATGACTTTTGATAGTCTGAATGACCATCAGATTTTACAAATTCACTCCATCTAGAAAAAATTGTTTCTATCTCATTTTTTTTTATAGTTCTTAGGGTTTTAGAAATTTCAGTTATTCCATCGATAAAAACAAAAGCTTTGATTGATGAAAATTTACTAACCATTCCATAAAGCAGTGTAACGCCGAATAATGAATTTAATGCCATTGAACCACTTATGTCACAAACAATAGTTAATTTAGGTTTATGACGAAGTTTTGGCTTTAAAATTATCTTTTCAAGAACACCACCTGATTCTAATGATTTTCTTATTGTTTTTCTAAAAAATAATCGTCCCTTACTTGCCTCTTTAGTAAACCTTTTGTACTTTACAGCTAGTTTGTTACCAAGTTGATAGGTTTGTTCAAGTAGTAATTTACGCTCTTCTTGACTTGCGAATAAGAAATCTGTTTCATTTAACTCTCTTCTGGGCTCAAGTTCGGATGGCTCGTATGCAGTTTTTTGCTTGTTCCTCTCATCTCTTATTTTTTCTAAAATAGTGGTATCTAATAACTTTTCCATACTTTTCTTATTTAATTGATTAGTTAATTGGGAAAAGTTTGAAATTTGAAGGTTATCAAACATATTTAAAAAGTTTTGATAGCTCTCTGTTTTTTTAATTTGATTAAGCCAATACAAATCACTGACTGGCCTTGTGAAATCAGCCACTATATCATTGCTAATTAAATCAATGGACATTCTATCCAGTTCAGATAAGTTCCCATTATTTATCTCATTAAGAGTATTTAAAAGATAATCATCAATATCAAAATATTCTTTAATAATATGAAATGCTTCGTGATTAGAGTTTTCAAAGGAGAAATTAAAATACCTATAAATCAGATTTTTAAAGGTATTCTGAGTTTCTTTGTCTTTTGGAACTAAATAAAATAAATACTTTAGATTTTCTTCCAAAGAAGATATTCTTTTTGACGTCCTGTATTTTAAGAAAATCTCAGTAGATTCAATAGGTATGTGAAAATTATTATCCCTACAAAAATTAGAAAATTTTGCTAATTCACTTGTTGTTAGGTTCATCTAAATTTTCTATGCTTTCTAAGTAAAGCTTGTGATCAGATTTGTCCTTAAGCAAAATTCCAAGGTTTTCGCTTGTATTGCTTTTGTTGAATATATTAAACTTTACCCACTCTACTGATTCAATAAGAGATGGGATTTTATTAAGATTTAAATTTCTTACATATGCAATAAGAGAGGCGTATTTCACAGCTTCGTCTTCGGTGATGTTGTCTATAGTATTAATCAAAACTTTTTTTTCAATATCTATTGTTGGAAAATCTAAATAAAGATAGATACATCTTCTTCTTAAAGCATCCGAAAGCTCTCTAGTGTTATTGGAAGTAAGTATAATTACCTTATTATCTTTTCCTTTTACAGTTCCCATCTCTGGAATAGTTATTTGGTTTTCTGCAAGTATCTCAAGTAATAAAGCTTCAAATTCTTCGTCTGCTCGATCAATCTCATCAATAAGTAATAAGCTGTCGACTTCGCAGGTTAACGCTGACAAAAGAGGTCTTTTAATTAAATACTCTTCTGAAAATAAATTACTATTATCATCTTTGCTTTGAATTGAAAGCAACTGCTTTTTATAGTTCCACTCATATACAGCCCTATCCTCGTCTATACCCTCATGACACTGGAGACGAATTAAGTCTAAATCTAAAAGTTTTGATAAAGTTTTTGCTAAATATGTCTTCCCAGTTCCAGCAGGACCTTCTATTAAGAGAGGTTTATTTAAAAAACGTGCAGCATTTACCACATTTACTAGATCTTGGTTAGTGTAGTATCCAATCTTCTCGAGTTCATCAATGCTTAAATCTTTAGTATTCATTCTCTAATTATCCCTTCTGTAGATATTACATAACGCTCAGTTGTTAATGCTTCTAATCCCATGGGCCCTCTTACATGAAGTTTTTGGGTACTTATTCCAACTTCTGCACCAAAACCAAACATTTCACCATCTGTAAATC
>Ga0222719_10000966_pt1 | contig 28644 bp, 56 predicted proteins | sample C33_34DmetaG_FD_165039 | JGI IMG/M metagenome (GOLD analysis project Ga0222719, IMG submission 165039) | Estuarine water microbial communities from San Francisco Bay, California, United States - C33_34D | ecosystem: Environmental > Aquatic > Marine > Unclassified | place: USA: California...
ACGACCATTTTGCAGATACAATCTGCCCGACGTAACGGCTGATCAATGTGTAATCTTCCCTGTTGTCTGGGTTGATCAAAACAGTTCTAACGTTTGCGATGTATTGATCCTGAACAGCAATCGTTGCGAAAGGACGGCTTAGCTCGTTGTTGGGGAAAGCGATGGATGCAGGCTGATTGTCTCCAGCTTTAGTCACTGTTGCCCCAGAAAAGGCAAACGGCAAGAATGAAAAATTGACTCTCGCCCCTGTATCTACGTTGAAGAATGGGGCGTCCTCGTTTACCCAATAGTTTTGAAACGAAAATCCTCCTGTTGTTACTGGCGTGCGGAGTGTCAGGTAGTGCGCAAAAGCAAGTGTTGAGTCAGACATCAGATTCCAATCCTTCTACGCTGCGTTGTGTTCTGCCTCAGCGTAGACAAAGCACGTTGTTCGCCTTGCCTTGCACCGCTGCTGGCTGCTTCCCTCATTCCGGCTTGGAACTGGTCTGCGGTCACGTAATCCACTGAGTTGATGCGTTCCACGGTATAGCGAACGTCAATTGGGGCAAGTGTTGCCGTTCCACCGCCAGATGCGTCACCGCCTCCACCGTTTGCGGGGATAACAGAGTTACCGCGTGATCCTCTGGAATAACGTCCCATGCTTTCACGCATCTTCGATTCTGGGATGACGTATTCAGGTTCGCCGCCTTCGCCAATAACGGCGTTGGTTGGGCCGGTGACGTAACCACCTTCTGCGAAAAAGCTACCTCCCCCACCTGTCAAGGCTTGTAAGCCCAGCTTTACGCCAAAACTAAGCAGCTGCCTGCCTATATCCTTAAGGACTCCTGACGCAATCTCTTGAAGGGACTCGCCAAGGTCTTTTGTTCCGTTTATCAATCCTTCAATGCCTGTGTCGATAGCGTCTACTATCCCGGTCTGAATAGTGTTTCCGATGCCTTTGTAAAGATTGTCAAGCTTGTTAGCTTGCTCTTGAAGCTTCTCATCCGCTTCTTTGGCCGCTTTAAATCCTGCTCTAACGCCCTTGACGGCAGGATCTCCATTCAAAGGATTTAATCGCCCTTCAAGCTCAATTTGTTTTTCTTTAAGCTGAATCTGCTCAAGCTCAAGACTTCTTCGCTGCTTCAAAGTTTCCAACTTTGCACTTTCTAGACTTGCGTCTTCGGTTGCAATTTTAACTTGCTTAACTCTGGCTTGGTAAATTAATTCAATCGCAGACCGCTGTTCATCTAATTGCACTAGCTCTGTTTTGCCAAGCTGCCGTGTTTGCGAGATTATGCCTACTTGGCTTATGTATTCGCCAAGAAGTCCGGTTGCAAGCTGTTTCCTTTTGCGCTCTCTCGCTTCCTGTTCTCTAGCAGCTAATTTCCTTGCGGCTTCTGCTTCTCTAGCAGCAGCATTTGCCTCGCGTTGCTCTTTTGCTCTTCTTGCCTCTGTTGCTGCTTCTATTTTGGCGGTTCTAATTGCAAATAATAGTTGGCCCTCTGCATAAGCTAAATTTAACTTTAACTCATCCCCTTGCGCTTCGAGGACCTTAAGTCGAACCTTTTCTGCGTCTATGTTTTGTAATGCCGTTTGAACTTGCTCGTTAAGAATATCTCCGCCATTTTGCGTTATTACAAGCTCTTGTTCTTTAAGGGCGATTGAGCTAGAAGTCTTTTCATTTATTTTTGCCTGTATATCCGCCTGCGCTTGCTTTGCTATACCTATTTGCTCTTCAAGTTCTTTCTCTCTTATGAGCTTTACAATTCTATCTTCTGCCTCCAACTCTCCAATCTTTCTTTCAGACAAATCACGTCTAATTTGCTGAACTCCTGGATCATTCGTTAGGTCATTACTCCCTCTTCTTAAGAGCCTGCTTCTTTCAACTGCATTCGCTGTGGCTCTGGTGATGTCCGCAAGAAGGGGAGCTAAAGCTGCGCCTAATGCAGTAAGAGACTTGCTTAACTCGTTAGAAAGATCAGAGCTTGCGTCTCCAAACTCTTTCAACGCATCTACGCCCTCACGGCCTATTACTGTTGCCAACTGAGCTGTTGCCACCTCTAAAGCTTTTTCCTTGCCAGCAACCTCTTCAAGTTGAACAACTAAACGTTCAAAAGCAGTACCGCTTTCGCCCGCAGCTGCCGTTACTGCCTTGATGTCAGCTGTAAACGGGTTCAGAGCTTGACCTAGTTTTGCAATATTTTCAGCGACCTGGTCAATGATTCCACCAAGAGCACTGCCAAGAACTTGGCCGCCCATTCCGCCAACAGAACCTAACGCGCCACCAGCAACTGAGCCAACACCACCGCCAAACAGCAGGGGGAAGCCAACACCAAGTGCAAGGTTGGAAAAACCCTGCGTTCTGGCTTTTCGTTGTGCCGATAAAGCCTTAGGACTGCCAGGCATACTGGCAGATCCTTTTATCGGAGAAGAAGGACCACCTCTTCGTTCGCGATCAGCTTGCGCTTGACTTGTTACTCTGTTTAACTCTTTTTGGAGTTTTATTATGCTGTTAAGGTTTCTTTTTTGAATATCAGCAGAAATTTTATTGCGCCTTGAAAGCGTCTCAGTCTTTTTTATTCCATCTTGCACCGCTCTGTTTAACTTAAGGGCTCCGGTAGCATTAAATGGATTTGCGCCTGTAAGTCTTGCTTGTAACTTCTTCGTCTCTTGGTTTAACTTTTCTACTGTTTTATCCAAGTCTTGGACTTTCTTAAGTCCCTGAACTTGCAGCTGAATATCTACGTTGTAATTGGCCACGGCTGAGCACGTAGAGTCCTGCGCTCCAGTCTACCGTGACCCCATCGTTCGTGCTCCACGACCCGACTTAGCGTTTTGAATTGACTTCTCCTCTTGCTCTGCCTTGATCTCGAAGAAAGCAGCCCAACCCACAAGCTCCTCCTGAGTAAGGCGCTCAGTGAGCTGAACCACCGTCATACCCAGCTCTTTCGCTAAAAAGAAGATAAAAAGCCAGTCGTTACTTGCTTTTCAAGTCCGCTTTAGCTTCCTCCACTTTGTTTTCCGCTCCAGAACTCAGCATTGCTAGCTGGATCTCTTGAAGGACGGAAGCTTCAACGTCACGACGAAGAGCAGCACGCTCACCGTCCTGGAACATACGCTTGCCGTCAGCGTCTAACGCCTTCTCAATCATCATTCCAAGAGCAAAGTCGTTGGAATCATCTGTCCCGACTTTTTTCTGGATTGACTCTCTTTCAGCAATCGTCAATGGATGCCAATACACTTCAAGCACCACATCATCACCGTCCTTGACTTCGTGCTTATAAAGCTGGCTGACGCCAAACTTATTCCGAAGCAACTCAGTAGCACGCATGAACTAAAACCATTTGCTTTAGTACATTACACCACTGCTGTGAATTGACAAGAAATAATCCCAATAAAATGAGAACGGTCTTCTGCTTCAACAACAGATGGCCCCACAATATCCAAAACTCTAGGGACCACGCTATAAGTATCCGTGTAGCCGGAAGCGTTTACAGAAGTCAAACCGTCAATGACAGACTCGCCAATTGCCGACAAGACAGACGTTCCAGCAGCCTTTGGAACGTAAATGTTGCATTGGATCACGCCGGAGTAGTAGTCCTGAGCAGCACCTTGGTTCTGGAGCGTTGAACGGTTGAAGTTCACGCTCATCAAAATGTATTTCTTGGTTTTGCCAGGAGTGGTGTAAGCAACGTTGTCATAAACCATTAGCACCGTAGCGTCAGCAGCAGCGACTGCATCGGTTACCGCTTTCTCAAAAGCAGCTCTGGCATTAACGAGTGTCATAACTTAAAGAGGGTTTTCGCCAAACCTTGTGTAACCAACAGGAGAGACACCTTGCTGACCCGTAAGAGCAAAGATTCTTCCAGCCTTCTTCTCGCGGAAAGTTTCTGCAACTAAAGCTCCCATCTCGCCTTGAACATACTGAGGGATGCTGCTTCTCTTTGAAGCAAGCGCAGAGGTTGCATACAAAACCGTATTGCCTATGTAAACCGTCGGTTGCTTCTTATAGTTAAAGGTTGGCACTTTATAGCGAGGCTTTACGTCAGCTCTCCTTGATCCACGCTTATATCCTGACCACGGTGCAAAATCTTGCTTATCATCCCTCGCCTGAGGTCTTTGCGTTGAAGCCTTCCAACTTGATGCAAAGAAACCCGTGTCTTGAGGGCTAACGCCAGGCAAGTCGCCAGCGATCATTTGAATTAGATCGTTGTAATCGCTGTTTATCTGACGCTCCAGATCCCCCACAATGTTGCCGATACCACGCTTCTTAGCCATTAGAACCGCACCAACAAAATATAGAGGTACTCTTGACCGCCTTTATACGTGCGAATGTCCGTAATCTGTGTTTGACGAGTTGATCCTGCATAGGTCAACGTCACTGTGTCCTCAAAGGTTGGCTGATTGTTGCCAATCAAGTCAGGAGTGACATAAAGCCGTGCTTGACGCTCTTCTCTGCCCTCCTGTTCTTGCGAGGTTACAAACTCAATTGGTACTTTTAAGTTTGAGTAGGTGGTGTCTGTTGTTGTTAACGTTCCAGTGGCAACGTCGTAGCTTGGCGCAGTTTTGCGTACATAAGTGATCGTGGCATCTAGTGATGTCCCAAGATCTTTTACGACTGCTTTCGCGACGTTTTTGAATAAACTGTCAAGTGCTCCAGCCATCTCAACCCCTCACCACACGTACTTGATAGCTACCGCTACCTCCAAGACAATAAGCACCAAGATAAGACTGCAACCAAGGGTAAACGTCGAATACGTTGTTGACAGTTCCAGTAGCTTGACTAGAAGTGTTGTACTTGACTTCGAGTTCTCCAAGTTTGACTTCTTCGTATAACCCCGTATCGCCGGTAGTCCCTGTAATCGAGTCCGTGTCATTAGCTAAAGCACGCGCCAGCTCATAAGCAGCGTACTTAATGTCGGCCGGAATAGCACTACAGGTCAGCTCAACACGATCAACGTGATAATTGTTACGAGGCCAGCTCAATGCTTGGTTCGTATCGCAACGATCACCATAAAAATTCAAACTATCGATCCAACGTGTCGAAGAGATTAAGGATCGGTTCTTTTGGTCGTCTGTCTTGTCGTCCCAAGTGCTGCTGTCTGGAACGGTCTCAAAATATGTGTTCGCTTCAGCTAGTGTCACGTAGCTATTGGCTGACGCGCTGCTAAGAGTGGCGTTGATTGTGGCAGCCATAGCGCAAAAAGAAAAAGGGTGGCCCCACCTAATGGTAGGGCCTTGACTCCGATCAGGATCAGATCGTTGTTGTATCCAAAGGACTGTTGACAGTCAGTTGAACCATAGGGATCAGATCAATGTCATACGTGGCAGCCCAGTTGCCAGCCGTTGCAAGAACAGCATTGGTGGGGTTGTCAGCAGCATTGCTCCACTTCGTACCCATCACGTGATAGGTGGAGTGGTAATCAACTGAAAGCACATCCTGCTTAGAAAGCACGTTGCGATCAGCTTCAATCCGAAGATCTTGCTGAACACCCTCAAGGATGGTGCCGCCTTTGGTCAGGTAGCAGTAGAACTCACGCTGGTGACCACTGGTGCCAGGAGCAACGGTATTCACTGCACTGTCGGTAACGACCCGCATTCCTGCGAACTCGCCAACCTCGCGAGCGCCAATGCCAACACCGCCACCACCCCAAGTCACCGCGCCAGAAGCAGCAAGTGCAGAGGTAGAGAAGGTCAGCATTCCTACCTGATACAGGTAGTAAGCAACAGAAGGATGGACAATCAGTGTGTCCAATTCTTCGCCGCGCTCACCCAGCTTGGAACGGGCTTCAGCAACTGTTGCTGCACTAAGGAAGTTAGCCTCAGCACCACCAGAAGCGGCTGCAACAGCTTTGTCCAGTGCATTGGCAGAAAGAGCCGTACCAAACAAACCAGCAAGCTGTGAGAACAGACGGGCGCTGTTTAGCTTGTTGATGGCATCAGCCAACTGGTTGCGGATGTGAAGCATAGGATCTTCACCAGCTGCCAAAACTGCAACGTCATCTACTGCATACGCAAAACCGCGATGGCAGATGGTTGCAACTTGGGTGCCAGTACCGATCTTCTGTGGAGTCAGGTAGCCAGCAGTGCTTGTGCCCCACGTAGCTGTACCGTCCATGATCTCCTCAGTTGGAGATACAGGATTAAACTCAGGAACTTGAATGCGCGTACCACCTGCACGGGAGTCGAGCAGAGCGTTCCGAACAACAGCGCCAGACTTGATAAACAAGCTGCGCTCTTTGATGGCCTCAGACACATAAGTGCTGAGATTATTCCTCTTGACGATGTCCGCAAGTAGGACACCGCCGGAATAATTCTGAAATGGAGCAGCCATTTCCTATTTAGGAATAAAGTTTGCGAGAATCAAGTCACGGACTTGAATTGGTGTCCCACGGGGACTATTTACCTGCCTCTCGCTCCAGCACGGCTGCAAGCTCGGGGTCAGAGTTCTTTAATTGTAGCTGCTTAGTAAAATTAAAAGTTGTAGGGTCGAACGGATTGGCCATCCCCGCAGCATTAGCCGTATTCAAACTGGGCTTTGCTCCCATACCAGCGGCACTGCTTGGCTTGAACTGATGCTCCCAACCAGAACCAGGGTTCTTTAACTTCGCAAGATAAACATTGATGTCTTGCTCGATGCCACCATCCAGCACAACAACCTTGCCAGATTCTGACTTTTTTAGACTGCCTTGCATTAACTGAAGAAGTTGATCAGCATTTACCGCCCCAGCCTGGCTGATGGCAGACAACGCAGAAGTCTGCATCGCAGCAGTCTCATTAGATGTCCGAAGATCAACTAGCTGACGCTCCAGCTCGGCAATCCGTTGGTCTTTTTCTTGACCCGTTTGGTTTGCTTCCTCCCAGAGGTCTTTCCATTGACCTTGCTCTTCAAGAGTTTTTTGACGAGTTTCCTTCTGTTTTTTGTAAACGTCGTCAAGCTTGCTCTTTGCGCCTTGGAATTTTTCCTCAGCTTCCGCAGCACGAGCCTTTAATGCTTCAAGTTGCTGCTCATACTGAGACTGCACAGCAGAAGTATCAACAGCTGAAGTGTCCTCAACAGCAACCACGGGTTGCTCAGGAGACGCCACGGGCGTTTCCTGGATGACCTGTTCTTCCATTATCAAGAATTAGTAGACTCTTCTACTTTACTAGACTTTGCTTTTTTAGTTACTCTCTTTGCAGGAGGCGTTGGACACTCCTCTTTCTTGGGAGGGTTGATCTCTTCAAAACGAAGTCCAGCCATGATCAAAAAGCTATTGCTCCCCTACTTTAACGTCATCGCTTGATTCCGCTGCTTTAGGCAAAATCTCGCCCTGAACCAGCATTTCACGGAACTCTTCACGATCAATTACTTCGCTTTCAAGAAGCTGACCCATTGCAGTGATGTCTTGACCAATCAAGCGTTGAAGATCAAAGTCACGGCTGATCTTGACCTCAGGTGGCTCAATGCCAAGATAATTTGCAGCCAAGTTATAAGACTTCTGAAGACCAGACTCCAGATCCATTGAAACCATTGCCAACATCGAATTGGTGTCGATACGATCCAAACGGCGGGCATCAGCAGATTCAGCTACATACTTCTGTTGACTAAGGGTGCTAATTCCTAGGCTGCTCATTTGCTGCTGTAGCTCTTGCACTTCAGCTGATTGAGCCTCAAATGCGTTAGATGCTGGCTCTACGTAATAAACTTTGTTGCCAGGCTGTGTTGCCATTGCGTAATTAACGCTAATAGCCATGTCTTTGGTCTGGTCGTCCCAGCCCTCCATGATTAACATCGGCTGGCTTGCAATGTGCAAACTATGGATTAGGTCAGCTTGACGTTGAAAGTGAGCTAAATTTAGGTATGCAATGTCTAGCAGTGGCGGGCGGCTACACATCGTTTCAATTTTATTTGCATAAACTGTTACCAAAGGAATGCCTTCTAGGCCAAAAGCACCTTGCTCGACAATCTCGTATTGGCCTCCAGCAGTGGTGGTTTGGTCATACGAATTAGGATATGCAGCACTGCCCTGAAGCTGTTTTTCTTGCTCGTTTTGACGATAGACGCGGTAACGACCTGGCTCGATCACACGAACCTGATCGTATACTTTTTCACCAAAGTCACCATCAGGTATGACTGCTTTTTCTGCAATTCGTACTTGAGTCAAGCTGCCATAATTTGAGTCGCGGTCTAATCGCCACCCGTAAATATTTTTTGGCTCGATTTCAATCCAATACGGTCTACGATTTAACGCTCGCTCTTCAGCAAGAGTCCTTGCATCTGTAGGTGCTGGAAAGTCAACCAAAGTATGGCAATGTCCATACGTCAAAGCGCAAATGGCTTGACGACGGGCATATTCTTCAATATCCGATCCACAGCCATCGACATCCTTATTGAAGACCTCAGTCCAATATGGGTTACCTTCGATGCTGATTGGTTTGCGAAGGATCAGACCAGCAGCTGCTCGAATTAAACGCTGTGTATATGGTGAGAATACGGCTCTATTGACACGCGCCAAATAAGCAGAATAGTCTTCGCGTGGTTCGAGTGGCAGGAAGGTTTCGCTATTTTCGCGTAAATATTCAGTGCCGTTTGTCACGGCTGTCATGATCTCCCAGCCTTTCATTTGATCGATCACCGCTTTGGTGCGAACAAATGGACTATCAACACTTCCTAAATAAGAAGAACTGACGAGATGGGTGCGTACCGAGCCAGGAACGGAGTAAGTCATGTCACCATTTCACGCGATTGGCCCAGTAAGCAGGGGAAAGCTTGCCACGCTTTATGTTGGCTGCGTGGCGAGCCTTAAATGACTCACGACGACGCTTTGCTGTTACAGATTCCCCTTCACGCTTTGGTGAGCCACTCACTCCCTGTTGTCCGAATCGGATCAGTCGAACCGTTTCCCCTTCCTTTACCAAAACGGCATGGGATTTTGTTGGGTGGCTCGGAGTGCGTTTAGGTTTGTTGTAACCAGCGAAGCGTTCGCCGCGATATTCAACCATTAGGTCAACCTTTATTCAAGATTGCTGGTGATTGTTCCGCTAGTGACGAAATTGCAGGTTGCAACAACAAGATCACCGGCAGTGGATCCAATGTCCATACTGGTAATAATTCCAGCAAAGCTCACTGAATCAGTGCCACTAACCGTGCCTTTGGTGAATAGCTCAAAGGTTGCGTCTGCTGGATCAGCAGCAGTCACAATGTCTTCGATAAATCCAGCTTGGCCAGTTGCATCAGGGTCATAAACAAGCTCAACCGTGCCAGAGCCGGAAATCATGCTTCCGATGTTGGAACGGAAGGTGTCACCCTGCTTGGTGGTGTCAAGCACGTCTTTTGTGATGCTCAAGGTCCAGCTGCGAGTACCAACGATGGTTGCGTTGGTACTACCAGCTGCGTCAAATTGGACGGCGCCCTCTTCTCCTCGAATAACAGCCATTGGTAGACATAGGAAGGTTCTATGCCTATAAGTCTAACTCCTTAGCCGTGGTAAGCCACGGCGATGTGCGGTATTAACGAAACCGTACCAGATGAAATGGAGGCAATCCTCATACGGATAACGGTGGCAGGCTTGCCGTCGTAGAAGTAAACGTATTGACCGGCTTCGTTAATTGTCTTGCTGGTGTCGATCGTAAACCAACTGCCAGCGCCGTTAAAATTTGCCTCTAGAGCAAGCGTAAAATTTCCGCTAGACGAAACGTTTGCGGCAAAAGTATAACTAGCGGAATGAGCAGGGATTTGCATCCAGTCATCCACACTGGTCATTTCTGCTCCTGTGTACTCGACAGCGTTGGTGAACCTGTCAATTTCGAGATTTGCTACAGCGGCCATTACTTTTTACTCCGTTGACGTGATTTTTTGTAGATGTCGGCGTCAGCCTTGCGAGCCCCGCCTTTTCCTGAGATGTAACTATTGACCCGTCCCATTGCCCAGGCAGCCATAGGCACATTACGAGAGCCACTGGACAGGTATGCGCCTTGTCCGCGACGATAGACACTGGCCAATTCGCCATAAGTGAAGCGACTACCTTCAGCTTTTGCTTTTAGAGCGGCTTTTGTTTTTTCGTTTAGCGGTTTTGCTGGCATCTTGGGCACTCCTGGAACGACTGATGGCTTTTACGTCAATGTCTTCGCCTCGCTTGTACTTGGCGGCAGTCCTTTTAACTTCAGCCGCTTTCGCGGCTCGATTTTTTGAGCCCGATAAGTACTTTTGTGCTACACCAGTGGCAGCATCTTTGCGGGTCTTGCGGAATTTGCGTGTCATAGCCTGTCACATCTTTTTTCCGCCCTTCTTGGTGCCCTTTTTGGTGCCTTTTTTGGTTCCGTAGTGGCCAGGCATCGCTAATTTGCAACTTAAATCTATTCTAACGACTCCTTAGGCAAGCCTTGGGTCGCAATCAAGTATGACTTTCTTCTTTTTATGCTCCTCGCTTTCTCGTGGGTAGTACTTAACTACTATCGTGTTAGATAAAATGTCCTCCGGCGGCTGGATCGTCCTAAACTTTTTGCCGCATTCTTCGCAAATACGAAATCGCACCACATCATCATCCTGTGATGTGTACGTAGACACGACTTTTGTCTCCCCCGACCCACAAGCAGGGCAAGGCATTCTTCTTAGCACCTTCATCTCAATACAACCGATGGGAGGTAGTGCCCATAGTCTCGGGTTTGGCTAAATTAAACTGTTGTAAAACTAAATACCCGAACGCATCGAAAGCGTGGTCCACGCCTAGGTTCTTATTCGGTAGTCCCGTCCCAGGTGAATAGGTCAATGTCCTCAATGATTTGATCAAGTTCTTACATCGTGGGTGGATCACTGTACGACGCTCCCCCGTTGCATCCATCAACGCTGTATTAACTGACGTAATCTTGTCACGAATCTTCCATGGCGCCCTAGGTGATTGCACCGTAAATCCACTTCGACGCAAAATTGCATGGTCCGTAACCCCAACACCCTGCGTCTTCCTGGCCCCGCCCGTAGGGTCTGGACACGCAATAATCCTTCGCTCCACACCATATCGACGTGTAACCTCCTCCGCAAAATCCCAAGTGGTAGCCCCACCTGTCAACATGATCTCGTCAAATACATAAAGCGTGTGGCCATCCTTTACTGCCACAATCCCGCTCATTGGATCCACGTTAAAATCAACCCCCAATAACAATGGTTGGATCGCTATATCCCTAGCTTCCTCCGAAATATTGGCGTCCGAAAAGCTAATCGCTACTAATCCCGTTAAATTCTCGAAGCTCGCTTCAAATTCTTGCCGGAACGTTCGAGAATCAAGCTGTGCTCGGGCTGCCTCAACCTCCTTTGCACTAACATTGCCGCCGTCAATCGTCGTATAACTCCATCGCTCCCATAATTCTGTAGGATCCTCCGCGACATAACACCACAAGTCATAAAACCAACTAGCTGTTCCATCAGGCGTTGAAATAAACAATGCCCAGCCCTCTTTGTCCGCTAAAGCTGGTCGTATAACCTCAAACCACACCTCTGCATCCATAAATGCAGCCTCGTCCAACACCACTCCACTTAAACTGCGGCCCCTTAACGCCATTGCATTCTCGGTTCCCTTTAACTCAATCGTGGATCCGTTAATTAGCTCGATTCGTAGGTCCGTTTCGTTCTTACTATGAATCCATACCTTCGGTACAAGCTTCTTTAATGCCCGCCAAGCAATATCCTTCGCCATTCGATACGTTGGCGCACAGTAAAAAAATGTCTCCCCAGGTCGATTGATCGCTCCACGCAACAACTCGACGCAGGACAGGTACGATTTGCCGAATCGGCGACCGGCAACCAAGACGCGAAATCGTTTTTCGCACGAAAATACTTCGCCTTGCGCCCATCGAAGTTGAATGGGTTCGGAATTTTGACTCATGCCTATCACAATACATAAGTTCTTGACCCCTGCCCCCCCTGTTGTCCATACGCTCCAGCAACAGTTATCATTTGTGAAACGGTAATCTTGTGGCAAATGGGACTTAGAACGCCTGACGCGGTTAAAGATGAACGAGTGAGGCGCTTGTATCGTCGCCAACTCGATGGCCTTTCCGCTAGAGCACTGGTCTATGACCATGCTGAAAAAGAAGGCATCTCTCTTGCGACTGGTTGGCGTGATTGGGCAGAAGTGAAGCAGATGGTTGAAGAAGATTGGAAAAATGATCGCGAAAATATGCTTCCGCGTCTTCAACACATGCGCACCAAACTCTTTCATCAGGCTCTGAAGAAGGGGCAGCTGCAAACCGCAAGTCAGGTTCTTGATTCCATTGGACGTGTTATCGGTGAAGCAACTGAAGTCGTTAATATCCAAGCGCCTGATCTGACGATCAAGATCGAAAACAAAGACGACTGACGCGCCAAACAACAGCAAAGACACCGAGCCTCCCATATTGGGGGGCTTTTTTAGTACACGAATGCTAGTTGGCGAGAATATGTTTAAGTTGTGGGGCTAGTACATATGCACTGTGACAATTGCAACACTGCCCCCTTGTGACAGCTGGCAGGTGGCACAAGTACAAAGTAGTACACGTTGGGAAGCTTACGAAACCGTACCATTTTTGTACTACTTGTGACGGCTGGCAAGGTGTCCCGATTGTCACCTGATGCTGTGCTAGGGGATAACTTTGTTGTTATAATATTCAAGTAGGGGGAGCCTCGCTCTCCCCGCTCGCACCTTGAAAACTGCATAGGCTCAACCGCTGAGAGTAGATCTCCGGATCTCGTCGCCGAGACCTCTCGCAGCTTTCACAAGCTGCAACGTCTCACTGCTCGCAGGCCGTTTTCACGGCTGCTCTCACAACGTGCGGGAAAGCCACCCCAAATCCCCTCAAAACACCGCTAGAAAACACCAATGGAAACCACTCACAAGACGTTGCACAAGTTCCCACAGTCGGCACATGTGCAGCTCTGGTATGGATCGATTGAGATCTCAGACGCTAGAGGTTCGGGCGACTCGCTAAACGTCTCCGTACCAAGCGATGCGCTAAAGGATGCTGTAAAGCTGTTCTTGACGCAAACGCTGACACGTAGCGATCAGGAGGGCATCGTTTCGATGCTGACCGATCTGATGCGTAAGGAAGACACCGAACGCTTAGCAGCCGAGACCAGCAACTAGAAAGCAGCCGGGTTCGCCCGGCCTTTCTCATCCGTACCAACAACACAACATCATGAAATCGTTTTTTATTGCTTTCAGTGCTTACGCTTTAGCTGGATTAGTTGGCGTTAGTTTCGCTCAGGAACTAGCGAAGCAACCGAACCAGAACAGCGGAACACAAGTCCATAGGATCGCGGGATGGAATCAATGATTTCATCTCCCTATGTAACTTTCACCGCTTCTGATTTTATGTCTTACAACATTATTCGCTCTTATCACCCTGCGCTGCGTCGATCCGACAAGATCATACAGAGAGGGTTAACCCTGGAGCAAGCCCAAGCCCATTGCCGCCGACCTGACACAAGGAAGGAAGGGCAATGGTTTGACTGTTACACCGAAGCCTAAACAGATCGCCCGCCATTGAGCGGGCTTTCTCGTATCCGCTCCAATCAAACCAACCCTATGTATCGCAAACTCGAATTAAGCTTTCAAGGTGGCAGACGTTACAGGCTGCGGATCTTTAATTTTATTAAGTCCGAAAACCGTTATTCATACGACCCGGCGAACGTCTTTAATGGCGATCACGGCGAAATTATGGACATCTTGGATGAATGGAAGGATCACTTAAATAAGACTGGCCAGCCATTCATTGACACAAGAGCATGAAAACTACCCAGCCAGGAGCTGGGTTTTTTTATGCTTAGGTGATAGGATGCTAGGGGATCACGAGATTAAATCTCGCGACCCGGAAACCGTACCAGAAAGCCACTATGAGAAAGATCGAAGCGCAGATGAACTCCGCAGTCTGGAACCATAAGGACTGGGAGAAGGACAATACACGGGTCACCATTAGGGGCTCCCATGCAATGGTGTTTCTCCACGGCAACCACATAGCAACCCTGAACCGGCTTGATCGCTGCATGGAGTTCTATGCAGGCCCAGACTCAAGATGGTTCAGCCGTACCACTTTTAGCCGACTCAACGCTTTAGCTCTTCAATTCTGTGGAGTGAAACCTTTTTACACTAAAAAGCACGTCCCTATGATCAGCACTCCGACTCGTGACCGAGAATGGGAGACACGAGACTTTTATAGTTTCAACGCTTGCGGCTGTTGACAACAAAGCCCCGCCAAGAGCGGGGCATTTTTTATGGTTCCGTACCAACAAGCCCTAAGCCACTAGCTCACGGTTAAAGATAGATTCTGGACCATAACGCTCGACCAGCTCAGGGAAGGCATCCAGTAGGCGTTGACGGTTGCTTGGGTCAGCAGCTGCGAGACAGTCTGCAAGCTTAACCGCGAAGTTTCCACCATTACGGCGAACCGTTCCAAGCATCCTGTGGAATTGTTCTGATGTGAGTTCCATTGCTCTTGTGATGGTTGATTAAGGTTAGGTGGGTTTTTGGGATCCGATCAGGGTGATGGTTGAACCCTCACTACGAGCCCTGAGAAGCTTCTCCCTGACCCATGTGGCTCGTCCAGCACTCTTACGGCCTGTTGGGTCGTTTCTATACCACGTAAGGGCCTCTAGGACGATCTCAAGCTCATCTGGGTTCAGATACTCCCCAGGCTGGTCAGCTGGTCTCACGAAATCCTCCAGAAGTCGTTTCATCGTAGCCATTGCGGTTCCTTTATTACTTTGATAGAATAGCACTTGAATGGATCAGCACAAGCTGCCCGTTCCAACAACACAAAACCGCCCATGACAAAAGCCTTCCCACGTACCAGAAACACCAAGCTTCAAGCACTCAAAAACTTCATCCTGAACTTCCTCAAATGAACTCCTACGAATATGAAGATGACTGCTTCCCAGCCTTGCCCGATGACTTGACCGACGAAGAGCTGGAAATGATGGAATACCTCGCAGACCTCCACGATCTCGAAAACTCCGTTCCAACAGCAGCAGAACGCAACTCGATCTGATTTTGTCCAACTTTTCTAATTTGTCCAACAATGTCAACCCATCAGGAAGTCCAAGCCCGCCTCTCTTACGCTTCAGCAATGCTTGAAAGAAGTATCCGTACTTCCTCTATCGCAACAATGATCAGCGCAAAATTTTGCGTCTCACGCTCCACCGCCTACAACGACATCACAGCAGCTAACGCTGAACTTACACTCAGCGACGATGGCCCAAGCATTGAAGAATCCTCCGAACCAGTAAACACCGATAGTGTCCTGGCAATGCTTCAACATCGCTTTGAAGTTGCTGTTGCTACTGGTGATGACAAGGCTATTTGCAGCCTAGTTAAAGCAATGGATCAAGCCAAAAGATGGCAAGGCTACAACACTGAATCCTCTTCCCCTTTCGCATGACTCTCTTTGAAATCAAACAAGCTATTCACTCAGGTCGCAGAGTGTTTTGGACGCATCAAGGCTATGAAGTAATCTATGCGCCAAAGATCTCTGAATACTTGATCAAATGCCATGGTAACCAAAATATCATTGGTCTCACATGGAAAGATGGCGTCACAATGAACGGCAAACCTTCTGAATTTTTCACCAAATGACTAGCCTCTACACTGCTCAACAAAATCTCCTAATGCTGGAAAGATGTCCGACATGGTACGAACATTTAGATAAAATTGATGCCGCAACAGCAGACTGGGATCGTATCTATGACATTCGTACCAATGCAGGATGGGAGCTAGATGAGGGTGGTTGGTTTGCTCCCTGTCCTGATACAAACGAATTGATCCCTGAATACCATTGGATCGACAATGGACTCCCTTACCCTGAGGACAAATGAAACCCGCTCAGTTTCACGTCCCAAATGCACTATTCGTGGAAAGGTCTCTTCGTAGAGAAGGGCCTTCCCCTGTTTATGTAGCCTGGAAACCTAATACCTCCAGGCTGTTTTATGACAAGACAAGCCTATTGAAGTTTTGCGCTTGGCCGAAATCTTTGGCTACTGGTCAGGCTTTACGTGATTGGCTTGATTCCTTCGATGATCAACCTTCCGTTCCAAAAACACTTAATCAAGATCGGATAGTGGCAGAAGGGTTTGGTCCTGAAGCACATCTAGATGAATCTGATCCTAACCACCAAACTAAAACAGTAATTTAGTTTGATTCTGACCTGAGAGACTACCTATAAGGCCACGCTGGTTCTGTGTCTGCGTTCCAAACGCCCTCATCATTAATGTTGATGGGGCGTTTTATTGCGTATTCTCGGAATATTATCTTTAGCTCTTCTGTTGTCATCCCAAGCTCATTGGCTTGTTTGGCAACGTTCTTTTGTCCCGTAAATAGTTCCTCTAAAGCTCTTTCTAGTTGCATCGCTTATTACGGCGCTTTTTTTCCTCTTCGTTCCTATACCAAAATCCTTTGGCAAGAACTGTTAATCCCTGGGGACTTGTAGCTAATGCTGCTTCCTCCCTCGCTCTATCAATATTGCAAAACACTTGACGCTCATTTGCGCCTCGACTCATGTCCTCTGCTCTAGGCGGCATCAAGATCTAACGCTCCAAGCGCCAACATAGCTTGATAACGACTAAGACGCTCAGACCATCGACACTCACATCCCCTTATCTCTAATTCGCTCAACATCCTTAATTGCACAGTGCCGTTTGGCTTGCCAATAATGATCGCTCCGGCCTTCACTCGTAAGCCGATCATCTCCTGTAAACCAAGGCTATAAGCACCAAGCTGGTCCTGGTGGTCTACAAGCCATGATTCAGGCTTGTCTGACTCCCTGGAGCTTGTCTTGAAGTCACAGATCGTTAGACCCAGTGGTGTGTCAATTAGGGCGTCTGCCGTTCCAGCAAAACCTGAGGTGTGACTGATGCTGAACTCTGATGCATGGATCGCTGTCACAGTTCCGCTAACCAGCCAATCTGATATGCCTCTGGCGTACTCACGGGCTGCCCAATTAACCTTGGGCGCTCCCTCCATCGACTTTTTAAGTGCCCAGGCGGTGACGGCTTTTGGAGGACGTGCCAAACCATCATCCCAAACCTTCCACGTTCCTTTCTTGTTGGCACTCTGACGGGCCAGCTTTGAAGCAGTCTTGAGCACATACTCACACTTCTCATGAACTACCGTTCCACGATCACACGCAATTTGTCTTTGTAGGTCACTGCCTGGCTTCTTTGACCACCGCGCTAATGCATCCTTCTGACTGTTAGGAGCAGTGTGTTTCAAAATGTGAGTCACAGAGTGATACTCACGACCCTCCTCGTCCCGATAAACCCTGAAAGGACCAGAATTGTCTTGCTCTAAATGCCACTTCCGTAGTGTTGCCAGCTTGTCTTGAGTGTCATCCGGCATGTTTCTCCAGCCATTTCTTTGTTAATAAATTGATCTTTGGCTGCACCAAATGGAAACTGGACACAATCGAGCTGTGCTCCCCAAGATCAATTCGTATGCAGCCATCCTCCAAAACCGTAGTCACAGGCTCTGGAATCAAAAAAACTTCTAGGTCTTCAGCCATTCAAGGCATAGGTATCCAAGATCAGAATACCATAAAAAGAAGAGCGGACTTACGGACGTTCCTGCCTTGACGGTGCTTCTGGGGCCATACGCCTGTACCAACACCGCTCCAAAACTGGAATCCATATCTGCAATCTGGTTGCGTGAAGATAAAGCCGCCTGGCCTAGCAGCTTCCACAACCGATTACGGACAGGCAGGATTTCGGCCTCAGCTAAAACCTAGTCCTGCCGCTCCACATGATCAGCCTGCTGGATTAAATGGATCGCCGCCTACAACCATTTGCTGTAGATCAAATCCGTTCTTCTGGGCTTTCTCCCAAGCAGCTTCCATCTTGTCGTCTTCATGCTCTTCATCATCGCGGGGAACGATAAGAAGCTCATAACGAGTCATGTCAGCCTGGATCTTGCTTAACTCAAAGTCCCAGCCCAAAAGATTCTTAGAATACTTTCGATTAAGACCGTACTTTGCAAACTGACGAGCCAAAGAAACGTGGGAAACTTCAAGAACTTGAACTAAATTTAAGTCCCAGTTATACACTGGCCAGGTCAAACATTCTTGAGGCTTTCTTGGGCCTGTCTTATCATAATTTAAAGCTTGAGTGTAGTTAGCACCAAATTCTGCATCGATGTCGGCCTGAGATGGTTGAGAAACAAAGCGGAAAGGTTTTGCACTTCCGTCCGTACCGTCAGCCCAGACAAGCCAGTAGCAGAGAGGGTCTTCCTCTAAAAGTGCAAAGTTCGCAGGCTTGCCTGCTTCTAACTTTGTGTAGCGAAGATAATTATCCTTTGAGGAATTACCTTCGGCCTGTTGCTCCATTGATTGGAGAAATGTTGACGAGAGTTTCACGTAGAAATTACGGGATGGGTTTTCGCATCAGTTGCCTGATGTCTTCCAATAGTATACGATCATGGCCTAGCCGTCAAGTCGGGCTAGGATAAAAAAAATCCCCTGAGCGAAACTACACTCAGGGGACAGGCAGGTTTGCCGACCCACACTCCCATATTACATGAACTTTTTCGATTTCGTCAGCACGCTGCCTTCAGGGCTGGTATACGCGCCTATCTATCGCAAAGGCGCTCCAATGCTCTCCGGTAAGCCCGCAACCGGAAAGAACCCCCTAGAAGCCAGCTTCGATCACAAGTTCGGGCCAGCTGATGTCGCCCTTGCGTCCCAAAAGAATCCCGACCTTCAAGCTGTTGGCGTCTTCACTGGCATCAGAGGTAATGGCATCGTCATCCTTGACGTTGATCGTGGCCTCAAAAAACTCCTCAAAATCTGGGGTCATACGCTCCACAACGCCCCTGTTGTCACTTCGACCAGGGTCAATGCTGCCAAGTACCTGTTTCGCGTTCCAGAGCGGTTGTGGAACGTCGTAGAAGGCCGGGGACTCGGTGATCAGGATTATGAGATCCTCTGGAACTCAAAGAGGCAAGGAGTCATCTTTGGTGCCTATCCAGGTGGCAAAACCTCCGAGCCGGGTGAATATAAAATTGAAGGAGATCTCAACTCCATTCCAGTAGCGCCAGACTGGTTGTTGGCGGAAATGAGACAGCCGCCAAAAACTATGGTCAAACGCGATCTTGACTTCTCCGATAGAACCGCAGATGAAATCTTTGAAATCGTCAAAGACTGCCTAGACGTAATCCCCGGTAAAGGCAAAGGTTCTAGAGATCATTGGGTCAAAATTGGTATGGCAATTAACTCTGCCTTGCCAACTGAAGCTGGCTTGATGCTTTGGTCTGCTTGGTCCTCAGAAGATCCTGACTTTGCTTCTGAATGGAAAGACTCAGATCCTTGTAGAGATGTCTGGTTTTCCTTTAAAGGTGGCGCTGTAGGCATTGGAACTCTGATCTGGTTGGCAGATAGAGAAGATCCAGAGAGGCATCGATTTTCGGAAGACGCAAAAAAAATCGTAAAAGCTGCTGACGAACGCAAGGTTCAAGAAATTCGTACCGCAACTCTTGACTTCCATGAAGTCATGAAACGCGCCAAACAAATACTTGATCTTGATAACCCTGCTGAAGTTAACTACAAGCTCAATACTCTCGCTCTTCAAGCTGGTTACAGAGATCAAGGCGCTTTAGAGCGTTTGATCGTTGATCAGCTTCAGTACGAAAACAAGAAAGACATCCTGACCTTGCCTGAACTTATGGAGCTGGACACTCAGCGTGAATACCTCATCCCTGATGTCCTTCCTCATCCCTCTGTCGTCTTGATCTATGGCGCTGGTGGTGATGGCAAGTCAATGACGGCTTGGGCTATCGCCAAACACGTTTCCCTTGGCAAGCCGTTCCTTGTCAGAGGCAATTACGTTCCAGTGCAACAAGGGCCTGTATTGCTGCTCAACGGTGACCAGTCGCTCATGCAGATCAAGGAGCAGCTAGAGGAGGTCGATTATCCAATCAATGAGGACACAAGGCTCCTGACTGATTGGCAGCTTCAACGTTATGCACAGTTCGTCAAGCTAATGAACAAGCACCAGCCCAAACTGGTTGTCATTGACTCCCTTATCGGTTGCTCCGGTGGACGGGCTTTTGATGAAAACAAGTCTGAGTTTGCTCAGCCCCTCTACTGGCTCACCAAAAACAACGGCATCCTCTTCCCGGCGACAACGATCCTTATCGTTCATCACGCCAACAAGAACGGTGGCTTCAGAGGCACCTCAGCCATCCGTGACGCCGTTGACGAGACTTGGGCGCTTAGACAGCCCACTGATGAGGAGAAACGCTCTGTAGGGGCTCACAGCCGCCTCATAACCATCGAGAAGTCACGGTCTGGACGCTCCAACACCCAACTGGTCATGCAGATGGACGATGACCTCTCCTTCACCGTTTCTGACTTCACCCCAGCCGTTGACGAAAAAGACACCTCTCCCGCTTCTGTTACCGGAAGAGTCCTTCAAAGACTGGTTGCTGCTTGGCCAGATTCACGCTCCAGAGAAGACCTCCTCTACGACTCCCTGATTCGTGGATCTTCAGCGGCTATACGCAAATCGCTCCAAAGGCTGGAAAAACGAGGACTCATCGTCTCAACCGTTCCAGAAGAATCTCAAAGTAAGAGTTATAAGGCTGTTCTCGCGCGTGGAGAGGGTTCAAAAGTGTCCCATAACCCTATAGATCCCAGTGCTGGAACGGAATCTACCCTGGGACACAAGCCTGGGACAATGCTTACTTGTCCCACCCTTTTAGAGGGTTCAGTTGAGATTGTTGTTGGAGCGGATGACTTGGGACAACCTTAGTTGTCCACCCCCTGTGTCCCACCCCTCTTTCACTGCTATCACTGCGTTTTGGGGCGGTTGGGACATATACGGCATCTATACGCGCGTGAGACATGAATTGGACTGAGATTCTTAAGGCGGGTGGAGTGGACGAGCCACCCGGCTACCTTGAAACACTTGAGGCCATTGCTCAAAAGCCGTATGTCAAACCGTCTCGTAAATCACACAAGTCGTCTAAGCGCAGAGTAAAATCTTCCAATGAAAGAAATCAAAATCCGCCTCCCAGACTCTCTAATAGCAAGCCTTGAGAGAGAGGCTAAGGCTAGAAAGATAAACCGCGCAGATGTAATGCGTGAGAGGCTTGCTGACCTTCCTTCCTGTGAGTCAATTACTCCTGATGTTTTTTATCAAACTGTTAACAGGGTTCGTCGCAAGATTGGCAACATTCTTACGAGAAGTCAGGCTGAAAACGTTGTGGCAGCCTGCCTCATCGAGTTCAAATCACTGGAACCCAGTCAATAAGCTAGTGAACGTTTACTACTGCCAAAGCGATGACGACTCACTGCCTCTGGCCATAACTAGATATACAAGTTATGACCAAGAAGAAAAGGTGTTGTGCGTTGAGCAGGTTATTTACGAAAATGACGTAACTTACTTCCAAGAGCAGATAACAGCAGCTCTAGAATGTGGTGTCGATGTCTCAATACTTTCTGCTTATCCAACCTCTAAATTTCCAGTCCTAACAGCATTAATAGAAGGCCGATGAAGTTCAAGATCTTTCAGAAGCTGGGTCGCTGGGTTGTCGTTGACTCCAAGTCTCAATTAACTTGCCATACAACTCTTACTGGAGCGATGGACTATGCCTGTTCCCAAGACAGGAAGGCAAATCAACCTGGAGCGCCTGCATCAAGCAATTCGCACAGCGACAACAGCTGATCTTCAACGTGCCGCAATGTTCTTAGAGGGCGCTAAGCAGGTCAGAAGCGGTTCCAAAGTTCAACGCTCCAACAGCAGAAAAGCTCAGTCAACTGCTTGGAAGAAGAATGTTGACGACTCATTAACATGGTAACGTTGCTGTACTAACTGATTGAAAATGACCTCGAAGCACGGTAGCCGGGTTTACGTTCAAGTTCTCTTAGAGCCCAACCGTGGCAAGCTTTTCTTAGAAGACGCTGAAAGGCTCAATAAAAAGCCATCAGCTCTAATGAGAGAGATCGTTTATCAATACATCAGAGAAATGAACTCTGAACAGGAATCTGAAGCCGCAATCAAAGACCAGCAAGTCTGGCAAGCAGCTGTTCAAGCCCGCTTAGACGGTCGAGCACGCAATAGAGCTAACGCCTTAAAAGCTTCTGATCAGTCTGAACAAGCAAGCTGAGCGTCCATCTCTGCAATCCTGCCAACTGCTTGACTTAGTAGTTTGCGCTGATGGAAACCTTGACGGATTAATGCAGCGCATAAAGCCTTGACTTGATCAACGTCTTCAGTGCTGTCAACAGACCGAATGGATTGCTCCATCATCAGCTCTTCATGGAGCGTCAGCTCTGCGATCATCCATTGCATGTCGTCCATCACTGCTCTCTACTGACTCCAGGATCTTGCGTTCCTCAGAGTAAGGACGCTTAGCCCGAATGTAGTCATGGAACGTAGGAACCAGCCACTCCTGCGGTGGCCAACAGTTATCCCAATTGACCGGCTTGGCGCAATTGACAACAACCGTTGACCAGAAGGCAATCAGATATGACCACAACCAATAAAGACCCATCAGGCAGCAACAGACGGCATGACCCGTAAATGGTTGTTGTAGTTGCCAGTTACCGCATAGCTGATGTCTGGCACGTTGCTCATCCTGTGAAACACCATCTGGCCAATTTTTAAATTGGGATACAGATGCAAACCGTGATACCGGCGCTCATTAGTCAACTCAAGCGTCAGCTTGCTTCCGTGCCAGCCTGGATCGCACCAACCAGCCAACAAATGATTCAACCCCTCTCTGGCGCGGCTTGACTTCAAGACGAACTGAGCTGAAATGTCATCAGGCAAGTTGAACGTCTCAATTGTTTCGGCTAGTACAAATTCACTAGGCGCTAAATAGTAAGGATCCTCTTCTGTCCTGTCCGATATATCAATTTCAATCAACTCACGCCGATCAGAAACCTCAATCATCAAACGACCGCCAAGGCGAAGATCTAAGCTCGCTGGATTTAATAGCTCTGGAGCGAAAGGCCAAACCAATTGATGGCTATCGCAAAGAGATCTGATCTCCCAGTCGCACAAAACCGCCATACAGACCAATCAAAACGTCAGCTTACTCATCGTCAACCAAAACCACCCAGCCCGTCCCAGAGCCTTCAACTTCCCAACGCTGCCTAAAAGCTTGCCGTGACACCTTGACGTTTTTACCGTCATATCGACTTGAGTGACCACCTCTTTCTATGTCTGGCGTGCCTCTTGGATCATGCATAATCCAATCATCCTTATCAAAGCCGACAATGACGCTCCAATGCCCACAGCCATAGCTATTGCACATTGGTGGCTCGCCTCTGCTCATGTCGCCGTGATGAAGCCAACCGATCATCACTGGACGTCCAGCAGCTAGTTCAGCTTCAATCAGGCTCCCATCCCCGTCCTGCCTAAATTCAGCATGTAAGCCCAAGCTTCTTAATGCACGAACTTGGGCGTCAATGCTTGTTGTATCTCCAAACCGCTCCCTGGTCTTGTTGTATTCGTCATCAGTTTTTACCTTTCCATAAAAGGCGGCAACCATCGCAGCAGAGGAACTGAAACATTCCCTGTAACCCCTCCCACTTTCATTGTCTAGCTGGTGAAAATAAGGGACAAAGGTTTGCTGCGCTATGCCGCTTTCTTTCCAAGCCTGAAACCAAGCCGCATCCTCCCTTAAAAGCTCTTCAGGCAAAGCATCCTCTAGTTCCTTTATTGCTGCTAGCTGGTGCGGCGTTCCCCTGAAATGACTGAAAAATGGCAGCAGAGTAAGCACCATGAAAAAGCGGTTCATCTGCTCAACGCCGGTTTAGGACAGCTTGAACGTTGAGATGCAGCACCTGCATGGTAGCCGGATAGAAAAAAGAAACCACCGCCCCCAACAACGACGGCAGCTAACGTTCCCAAAATAAAAAACCCGCTGACCAGGATCCAGGCGGGCTCCGTTTTCATTTTTCAACCCTGTCTTGAGGGAACAAGTTCCTGCTCACGTATTCACAGACTTGATCGTCAATCGTGTTGTCTGTGCTCTTGGCGTAAGCCTGAAGCAGGTCAAGAACCAAAATCTTGACAGCTTTGCTCTTCAGAAACGAGAACAAAATCGGACGGATTAAAAACAGCACGGTGATTCTGGCTATTGGTCAAAGTCTAGTTCCGGTCGCTATGGCCCTCAAGTCGAGCCACAGACCGTTCTAGCTCACTGATCCTGGCAAAAATTTCTTGGTCTCTCAGCCTTAGGTCAGTGTGTAGAACGTCCATCCTGGTGGCTAAATTGTCAACAGCTGAAGTCAGCCTTACCAACGAATCACGACCTGTTTGGTTTTGACGGTTCGCACCAGCAATCGCCAGACCGCCAACACCAATCGACGCTCCAGCAACAGCAGCAAAAACCTCGACCACCATCGACCAAACGCTTCAACTAATCATGGCAGACCTACAGGAAAATCACGACGAAAAGGAAGGAGTCTCAGTTGCAGATCTTGTCAAATGCGCTGTTTTGGTTTGGAGCGCAACATTATTGACCGTTTCTTATCTAGGGTTTTTCCCTCAGATGAAAATGGATAATACTTTTGTCGCCAGTTTGCTCACGGGGGCCATGGCAAGCTTTGGCATTGAACGTAAAACTGCTAATCAACAGAAGAAAACACCGCCTAAAGTTGAGCCACCTGTCAAAACGCCTTCAACAAAATGAAACGTCTAGCTCTTCTAGCAGTTGCGTTGAGTTTTGCCCCAGCAGCTCACGCTGACATAAGCCACAAAATCCAATCCAGTATTCAGCTGACTGTTGACGGTGCAGCCTCTCAGGCGTCAAGGATTGGCAGCACCCTTTCTGTTTCTGGCAACAACGTCACCCTTGGCACCGCCCCAACATTGGGCAGCCTTACTCCTGGGAGCGCAATTGGTTACACACCTGGCGCTTGGAGCGTAACCACAGCCGGAGACGCTTTCTCCTACAGCGAAAGCTTTATTGAAGGAGATGCAACTCCCACGGCCACTACGGTCACAGCAGGTGTAACGCCTAGCTTGCCAATGCTCGGAAACACGACGACGACTGCTGGTGGAGTTGCTGGATCCCTGGCGGGCACAATTGCTTCCGACAATGCAATTACGCTTACCGCTGGTGGCGCTGGTACAACTGCCATCGGTCAAATCGTCACAGAACTAACGGTGAAGTGATGCGAGCCTTACTGCTTTTGTTTCTGCTTGCTCCAGCCGTTAATGCTGTCCCTGTTGTTCCAAATTTCAGCAGTGGCAGCATGACCTCTCACACTGAGACCAAGTCAAAAGTCACTGAGACAATTGTCAGTGAAGACTATGCCACCGGTTGGCAATACTCTGTCTCTGGTCAAAACGTTCAACATTCAGGGTCAAGCATGACCCCAGGAACAACAACTGTTGATTCATGGAAGGCTCTCAAAACAGGACAGAAGCCCAATTGGACAATCAGCACCCCAGGAGCCGCGTTCCAATTCGTAGAAACCTATTCCGGTCCTGGACTGTCGAACGTAACCACAGTTCAACGCACCACAGAAGTCGAATCTATTACAGATACTGTCTCGGTCTTCTCTCAGTAATACTTTCCGCTCCAGTAAACGCTGAGACAGTTGGTGGCGTGTCAGCTACTGCCGCTCCAACAGCAACATCATCTGGATCGGTTACGAATCAAGCCGTACAGATCATGAACGGTAACGCTATCCAAAACACTTACGGCGGAGGCATTCAATGCCAAGGCCCAACCTTGACGTTTAGCCCGTATGTCAATCGTTCCCAATCCTGGCAGCTACCGTACGAGGCTTATTTTGATGAGCCTGTATATGATCTTTCTGATTTTGATGACGATGGGTTACCGGATAATCCAGGATCCGTCCTTTATACAATGCCAACAAGAACGGGCCAAAAAGATTCGCACAACTGGTCAGGCGGGCTTGCCCTGCAACTAACAATCCCTCTTGATGGAGGCTTGCAGGCTCGCTGCAAAAAAGCTGCTGATGCTCAGATTGCCCTGCAAGAGCAGCATCTTGCCAACAAACGGCTTGACTTTGAAATCGCAAGGCTTAAAAACTGCGGAGAACTTAAGCAGAAAGGAATTGAGTTCCACCCTCGCTCTCCCTATTACTCCGTTTGTGCTGATGTAATCCTGAGACCCAAGCCAGGTCAAGTGCTGCCCCACAAACACAAAATCACTTCCGTGATGCCCGCTGGGCTTTCTGGCGCTCAAACACAGACAAAACCTTAGCCTTTTTACTAAGGATCTTTTGCACCTTCTTCATCACCTTCTTAACCGTTGGCTTGACCAGCTTGATAAGAAATGGAGTTGCAATAGCCATTGAAGTGGCAACAAATGCAATTCCTCCAGTTTTAGTTACTTGCGGCAACGTTGGTACGGCTGCAATAACCTGAACTCCTAAAGGAACCTCTTCGTAAATTGTTACGCATTTATCCTCTTTCACTTCATAGCCAGATATACGCTTTCGACCGTCTTGAACCAACGTACCAACCTCCTTTGCTCTAAGTGGAGGACAACGCAAGTCTTTATCTTTCTTCGTTACCGGTTTAATCGGTGGAAGCGTGATCGACGGTGGAGGCAATGGCTTCTTAGGAGAACCCGCAGAAGGCAGCTCAGCCCTAGGCGTAAAAATTAAATCCTCAGCCCTGTAATCCAATGGATCAAACGATGGCATCGTTCCATCGCAATAAGTCTGGGCGCTTCTGGGATCATCAATGATCAACGTTCCAGACTTGCTGTTGTCTTGGTTCGCCTCAACGCAACCAGGCACCTGAACAATTGGAACGCCTAGCTGCAATGTGACAGGAGGTGCCTCTGGAATGGCTGAACTTCCTGGCGTCATCCATACTCGCAACTCTGGGATCTCAGGAGTATTGATCCCAATAGTGCGAATCTCAGGCATTGCCCTGCAACCTTGCAATCAAACGATCCAAATACCAACTTGCCTTGCCAGCGTCTTGGAGTGCATCACCCTTGTGCCACATCCTCAGCAAATATTTGAGCGTCTGACCCAGCAAGTAGCCGCTGACAGCATCATCAGCGTCCCTCACTGAATCCTCAATAACCTCAATAGCCTCAACACGACCTTGGTTGTAATGGGACGGAGAGTTGATCAGATCTGACATCAAAAAGGTAAAGCAGGACCGGTCTCAGTTGGCAATGCAGGGATCATTTCTTTGACTTGCCCAGGCATCGCATCTGTCACCGCTCCAGACACTAATTCACCGACAAGGGCTTTAGCCTCATCCATTGCTTGTTGTTTCAATTCTGGCAGCTTGCTGACAGCGTAAAAACTCATGCCGACTAATGCCCCAGACATGGCAAACGACACAGCCGCAAGCGTGTTGAAAACTTTCTGCATGAAAAAACCCCTAATAGTGTGAGGCTATCAGGGGTACTCTCCGACGTCCGACTAAGCCCGACACTCAGTCACCTCTAACTATAGATCAGAAGTTGTACTTGGCACCAAGCTTGCCGCCGTAAGAGTTCTCATCATCGCCAGTGATTCCAGAGATTTCAGTGTAGAAGCTGAAATTTTCGCTGGCAGCAACAGAGCCACCAAGCTTGCCTGAGAACTCAACGTCAGAATCGCCACCATCAGGCTGGACAATTGCAGGACCGCCTTGCACATAGAAGTTGTAAACACCTTCCCCGTACTCATAACCCAAATGAAGATCAGTCACACTGCCTGCATAATCAGTGCCAGACCAACCAAGGTTGGCTTCTGTGTTGATGTAAGGGCCAGCAACAGCAGCAGACGCTCCAAAAGCAACAGCGCCAATAGCGCAAGAAATAGATTTGATCATGAAGCTAAGCAAAACCACTCAAAGTTTACTTGCCTTGACCCCTAAGCGCCTTTCGCCCATGGGACGGTTTGGAATGCTTCCCATTGCCTTGCCGGGTTTTTTTTGGCTTCCCTTTAACGAAATCGACTTCAGAGGAACCTTTGGGTTTAGCCATTGATACTCATCGTGTTGTAATGCTTCTTTGCTAGCCCTGTATACAAGCCGTGCATTGGATGATCCTTGTCGTCACGGCCTTCGTACTTGTAAAGAGCTTCGATCCAGGCAGATCTATTTTGCATGGCCTCTTGGTCTTCAGCCCCAGGCTTGCTGGGCATTAGGGGATCAGGACGGTTCATTGATCGCAATTAGTGAATAACCGATGAGCAGCAACGTTCCAAGGGAAACGCCAGCAAAAAAAATCATGATGCAGTGTCTGGGTCAGGACTCCAAGCAGAATAATCCGATCCTGTCACATATTCGGCTAGAGCCTGGACTCTTGCTATATCGACATGTGGGGAAAGGTCGCCAATGCTTGCTGTTGCTTCGATGGCTGCAACCTTGGTTCCGCATTCGGTACGGATAGTTTGCCGCCAGGTCTTCCATTCGGCATTCAACGTCGTTCCGCGTTCCTTTGCCTTGATTACGCGCCAATCAGATGGAGCCAGTAATTTGTTTGCTGTGTCCTTGGTTTGGTTGATCCAAAGCGTGCTCAGCCCTGCATAATCCTTGGGTATTAAATTGCCGTCAGCGTCGTAACCCCAGTAGAACCTTTGATCCCAGCTCTGGACGCTTGAGGCTTCCCATGTGATGCCAAGGTTGGTGCGGTCTTCTTCTGTAGAAAGCCGCAACCAATTAGCAGGGTATTGAACTGAATTGTGTTCCCACGCCACATCAAGAGGAAGGGTGCGGTCGCCGAGCTTGTAAGGCATGAC
>Ga0222719_10000967_pt1 | contig 28637 bp, 34 predicted proteins | sample C33_34DmetaG_FD_165039 | JGI IMG/M metagenome (GOLD analysis project Ga0222719, IMG submission 165039) | Estuarine water microbial communities from San Francisco Bay, California, United States - C33_34D | ecosystem: Environmental > Aquatic > Marine > Unclassified | place: USA: California...
CCGTAAAGTTTATCTTCTGGAATGGTGCTCATCATTTTTTCTCATCAGCAATTTCAGTTGCTTTTTCTTCAACATGTTCGACAATCTTTTCAATCATATCTTTATTATTTATTTTTGATAATTGTTTTCCATTTAAATAAATCATTCCATTATTATTACCGCCACCCGTAAAACCAACATCAGTATACAATGCTTCTCCTGGTCCATTAACAACACAACCGATTACCGAAAGTGTAATAGATTCAGTAATATGAGATAATCTATCTTCAAGCTTTTTAACTGTTTCAATAACTTCAAAACCCTGACGGGCACACGAAGGACAAGAAATTATAGTCACCCCTCTGTAACGCAAACCTAAACTTTTAAGAATATTAAAACCAACCCTTACTTCTTCGACAGGATCTGCTGAAAGAGATACTCTAATTGTGTCGCCAATACCCATCATTAATAATTGTCCGATACCTATGGATGATTTAATAGACCCGGTCATAAGTCCGCCAGCCTCGGTTACACCAAGATGCAACGGAGCTTTTGTAGACTTTGCCAATTGCTTATAAGCCTCAACTGTTAATAAAACATCGGAAGCTTTAACAGATATTTTATATTCATTAAAATCGAGATCCTTTAAAATTTTTTCGTGCATCAAGGCGCTTTCAACCATTGCTTCTGGACAAGGGCTACCATATTTTTCTAGAATTTCTTTTTCTAATGAGCCAGCATTTACCCCTATTCTAATAGAACATCCAAAATCCTTTGCGGCACTTACAACCTCTTTAACCCTATCGATATTTCCTATGTTTCCAGGGTTTATTCTTAGGCAAGAGGCCCCTGCTTCTGCAGCTTCTATTGCTCTTTTATAATGAAAATGAATATCAGCAATAATTGGAACATTTATACTTTTTATAATTTCTTTAAGAGATTCAGTTGAGTCTTTATCTGGGCAAGATATTCTTACTAAGTCTGCACCTGCATCCTCAAGTTCTTTTACTTGCCTAATTGTTTTGTCGGCATCTGATGTTTTTGTATTGGTCATTGATTGGACAGATATTGGAGAATTACCACCTACAGTCAAAGATCCAACATTGATGCTATTGCTCTTTCTTCTTTCAATATTTCGCCAGTAATATTTTTCCATCAATAACTCTTACTAAAATTAAGAAAAATTAATTAGTATTTCCCAACTCAAAATGTTCATGCAATGTATTGAGCGCTTTTTCAGTTAAATCTTTATTGATTAAAACTGAAATCTTAATCTCTGATGTTGAGATTACATCAATATTAATATTATTCTTAGATAAGACATCAAACATCTGACTTGCCACACCAGCATTACTTCTCATGCCAACACCAACTATGGAAATTTTTGCAATATTAGAATCTACGATTAAATTCTCATAAGATAAATTATTTGAAAGTGCATCCATTAATTCTTTTGCATTATCAACTTCATCTTTTGGAACTGTATATGTTAAATCAGTTGTTTTTCTATCATTGGAAATATTTTGTACAATCATATCAACATTAATATTATTTTCAGCAAGAGCGCCTAAAATCTCTGCAGCTACACCTGGCTTATCTTTAATTCCTGTTAGCGTTAATTTGGCGTCATTAGTTGATGCAGCAACACCAGTTACTATCTTTTTATCTGAAATGCTGTCTTCAGAACATACTAATGTACCTTTTTTCTTTTTACTAACGTCTGAAAAACTTGATAGAACTCTCAATACAACATCATTATTCATGGCTGTTTCAACAGACCGTGTTTGTAGAACTTTAGCGCCAAGAGAGGCCATTTCTAACATCTCTTCATAAGATATCTTATCAAGCCTTTTTGCATTTGGAACTTTATTTGGATCGGTCGTGTAGACACCATCAACATCAGTATAGATATCGCAAAAATCGGCATCTATTGCTGCTGCTATTGCTACAGCGGAAGTATCGGATCCTCCGCGACCTAAAGTAGTGATTCTACCATCCGCACTTATTCCTTGAAATCCTGGAATTATAACAACATTATTTTCATCAAAAAGTTTTACTATAACCTCTGAAGATATAGCCTCGATACGAGCTGACTTATGATCTGAGCTTGTTACAATTGGAACTTGCCAACCAAGCAATGACTTAGACTTAATACCAGAAGAATTTAATAAGCCTGATAGTGCGCCCACACTTACTTGTTCACCACTAGAAATAACAACGTCATATTCTGAGGTAGGAAAATCTTTTGAAAGGTCCTTTGTAAGATTTACCAACCTGTCGGTTTCTCCAGCCATTGCAGATAAAACAACAACAACTTGATTTTTTTCCTCAACTTCTGAGCGAACAATTTCAGCAACATGATTTATTCGTTCAACGCTTCCGACGGATGTTCCACCAAATTTCATCACTATTCTAGACATTTATCACTCCAAGATATTTAAATACCTGAAAATCCATAAAAAATATAATAAATTTAAAATTTCTTATTGGGCGTGGAACATAGATAGTGTATAGGCGAGTAAGGAGCAAGTAATAGTGACCAAAGATATAAAAAATAAAAAAACAACAATTGATCCAGTTGAGCATGAAAAATTTTCAAAGTTAGCTGAAGAATGGTGGAATCCAAAAGGGAAATTTAAAACTTTACATAAGTTTAATCCTACAAGAATTGCCTTTATCCGAGAAAAAATAATAAATCATTTTGATATTGCAAAAGATGAAAAAAAACCTTTTAAAAATATCAATCTTTTAGATATTGGTTGCGGCGGAGGATTATTATCGGAGCCAATGGCAAAATTAGGTGCGAATGTTACTGGTTTAGATGTTGTTGAAAAAAATATTAAAACAGCTTCCACTCATGCTAAAAATCAAGGTTTAAAAATTAACTATATTCATTCAACTGTAGAAAAAATATCTGAAAAAGATGAAAAATTTGATGTAATTTTAAATATGGAGGTTATAGAGCATGTCTCAGATGTAAATTTATTTATTAATTCATGTAATAAAATTCTATCGGAAAACGGTATAATGATCTTTGCCAGCTTGAATAGAACATTAATATCTTATGGACTAGCTATCATAGGTGTAGAATACATATTAGGTTGGCTTCCAAAGGGTACACATGATTGGTCAAAGTTTATTACCCCAGATGAGTTAAAAATACTATTCTCAAGCAATGGATTAAAAATCGATGAAATTATTGGCATGAAATATAATCCACTTTTTGATAGCTGGAAAAGATCTGAAGATTTGTCAGTAAATTATTTAGGCTTATCGTCTAAAATTAATTCTTAAGCTTTGGATCAACACCGGGTATGGGTGAAACATTTACACCCTCCTCAATTAAATCAACGGCTTCTTCAACTGAAGTTTCGCCATAAATTTCTCGTTCTTCTTTTTCTCCATAATGTATAGCCCTTGCTTCATCAGCAAACTTATCGCCAACATACTCAAAGTTTTTTTCCACATGCTTACGAACATTTCTTATAATTTTTTCATAATTTTTTTCAGTTTTTAACGCATTAGTATAGCTTTGTTTTTTTGAACCAATGTTAGGAGCCATTATATTTTTTTCAATTTTCGTTGAATTACACTTTGGACAAAGAATAAGATTTTTTTTGTTCTGTTCCTCAAAGTTAGATGAGTCAGAAAACCATGCATCAAAATTATGATTATTCTCACATTTTAAATTATATTTAATCATTCTTAATTTCTTATAATTTTATATTTTTTGTTAGCATATATTGAAGGAATTTTTGATCTTGCGTTTTTGACTCTCTTTAAATCAATATCAAAATCCATTAGACCTATTCCATTCTTTTTTTCAGCAATAATCTTTCCCCATGGGTCTATTACTAAGGAATGACCATAAGTTCTTCTCTTATTCTCATGGGTACCTTTTTGAGCTGCTGCAATAACATACGACCCAGTTTCAATAGCCCTTGCAGTTAATAATGAATGCCAGTGAACCTTGCCAGTTTCATAGGTAAAGGCTGATGGTACAAAAATAATTTCAGCACCGTTTGTTGCAAGATCTCTGTAAAGATAGGGAAATCTTAAATCATAGCAAATCGAGAGACCTAACGAACCAAACGGGGTATCAGTAACTACCGCTTTATTTCCAGAGCTATAGGTTTTGCTTTCTAAATATTTCTCCTTTTCAGAAATTTCAACATCGAATAAATGAATCTTATCATAACGAGCATGAATAAATCCTTCAGGATTTATTAAAATAGTTCTGTTTACAGCTTTATTTTTCTTATCTTTTAATATCCAAGAGCCAAGATTTATCCAAATTTTTAGATTTTTAGCCAGTCCTAAAATTTTTTTCAGATAAATATCTTCTTTTTCAGTATATATCTTTTTAAATAGTAAGGAATTTCTTACTTCCATGATGTTTGTTGTTTCTGGAGTACATACAAATTTACTTCCACTATACGCGGCTTCAGTTATGTATTTTTTTAAAACTTCAAAAGATTTTTTAGGGTCACAACCAGTGTTTAATTGAATTAATGAAAATTTTGTCAATTTTTTAACTTTCTAATAATTTATCAAGTTCTCCGCTGCGATCAATTGCATATAGATCATCATATCCACCAACATGAACATCGTTTATAAAAATTTGAGGTACTGTTCTTTTACCCGCTGATCTATCGAGCATTTCTTCCATTATTTTAATATCATCGCCAATATATAATTCATTATAGGTGAGATTTTTTTGCTGAAGAAGCTCTTTAGCTTTTGTACAATATGGGCACATAGGGCCAGTATAAATATCTATTTTCAAATTCAATCTCCAATACAAATTATATGGTATATAATAAATTAATTTCAATAAACAAATATAAAAAAGGTTTATATAAAATATATTAATAATCTTGAGCATTAAGAATGATCCATAATCAGAAGTTAAAACAATTCAGAAGAAGAAGATCAGAAAATGTTCAACCAGAATCAAAACTATTTTTTGAAGAATATTCTCATGAAATATTTGAAAGAATTAGCCTTATAAAAAATGAATTTAAAAATGGAATGACATTTGGATTTCGAAATATCAAAATTCCAAAATCCAAAAATATTCAAAATATTTTTCATGCAGATATTTATAAATCAGAAACAGCTAATCTTATTTCAGATGAAGAGTTCTTGCCTATCAGAGGAAATAGTCTAGATCTAATAGTTAGTTTTTTTAATATCCACTTTGTTAATGATATTCCTGGAACATTATTCCAAATTAACCAGTCACTCAGAGCAAATGGTCTCTTTATAGCCTGTCTTTTTGCTGGAGATACGCTAAAAGAATTAAGATATTGCTTAATGAGTGCGGAAGAGGAAATCCTTGGAGGAGCCAGCCCAAAAATTAGTCCCTTCGCAGATTTAAATGATCTATCAAATCTACTTCAAAGAGCAAATTTTACTTTACCAGTGGCTGATATTGATAGACACAAGATTGTCTATAAAAATCCAGAAAAATTATTCTCTGATATTAGAGAAATGGGTGAAACTAATATTTTAAACGAAAGACAAAAAAATTTTTCACGTAAAGATGTAATTAACAAAGCTATAGAAATTTACAAAAAAAGATTTTCTGACAAAGATGGTAAAATATATTCAACATTTGAAATTGCTTGGTTATTAGGCTGGAAATATGATGAAAATCAACCAAAACCTCTTGCTCCTGGGTCAGGAGAAAAAAATCTTGAAGAGGCAATAAATGAATTAAGCTAAATTTTTTGCTATAGCCTTTTCAATAAGATTACAGGTCTTATCAAGACCATAGAGTTTTGCAAATGAACCTAATCTTGGTCCCTGATCTTGACCTAGAAGAATTTGATAAAGTGTCAGAAACCACTCTCTTAGATTTTCATAATTTGCTTCCTTACCTATATCGTAAAAAACAGTTTGTATTGTTTCCGCATCAACATCGTCTTCTAGATTTTGTAATTGATTCAATAGTTTCTCTAATGATAGTGTCTCGGAAGCATCTGGTACTTTATATTTCTTAGTAGGCAGAATAAAATCATTAAAGTAGGATATTGCGTATTCTAAAAGCCGATCAATATATATTTCCGAGTCCTCTGAAATATTACCAATATATTCTTTAATAAATCCCCATAGTGTCTCCTTATTGTCTGCCTGTGATGCGTTAACAAGGTTTAATATTAGAGAGAAGGTTAGAGGCGTGTCAAAGATTATTGGGCTTCCATTATGTATATGAAATACAGGATTATTAAGCCTTTCAGTATTATTCTGGTCATTATATTTATTCAAAAATATCTGATATTCGTCTACCGCCTTTGGTATAACATCAAAAGATAGTTTTTTTGCTCTTTTAGGTTTCTGATACATATACAAAGAAAGACTTTCAGGGCTAGCGTATCTTAACCATTCATCAATTGTAATACCATTACCTTTAGACTTAGAAATTTTTTCACCTTTTTCATCTAAAAAAAGCTCATAATTAAAACCTTCAGGTGGTTTTTTATTAAGTGTTTTACATATTTTCCCAGATAAATTGACAGAGTCTATTAAATCTTTTCCTGCCATCTCATAATCAACTTCGAGCGCCATCCAACGCATAGCCCAATCAACTTTCCATTGAAGTTTACAGTTTCCAGAAAGAACCGACGTTTCAACTTCTTTATTAAGCAATTCATTATAATAGAGTATAGAGCTATTTTTTTTGTCAATTTCGATGACTTTAGCCATAAGAACTTTACCAGTCTCCTTACAAATTGGTAAAAATGGTGAATATGTTTTTTTTCTTTCCTCACCAAGTGTTGGTAGAATTATATTTTGAATAGAATCATAATTATCTAAAATATCTTTTAATGTTTCATTAAAATTTCCTGATAAATACTGATCGGATGAACTCATAAACTCATAATTAAAATTAAATCTATCTAAAAAATTTCTTAATAAAGAATTATTATGATCAGCATAACTTTTAAACTCTCCATATGGATCTGGAATACTCGATAGAGGTTTATCAAGATTATTTTCTAGTAGCTCTTTATTTGGAATATTATCAGGAACCTTCCTTAAACCATCCATGTCATCAGAAAAGCATATAATTTTTGAATCAATATCTGGACTCAAGATATTGAGAGCAAACCTTACCATTGATGTTCTTGCAACTTCACCAAAAGTACCAATATGTGGTAATCCAGAAGGCCCATAACCTGTTTCGAAAATAACCTTTCTTTTATTATTTCCTAAGCGTTTTAATATTTTTTTTGCTTCTTCAAAAGGCCATGACTTGCTTTCTAATGCATCAGCTATTAAAGATTTATTCATGAATAATCTCAATCCTATTGATAGTCTTATTTATACCATGACTTTATCTGCAGCGGTATCAGGTGATATCACTGATAAAGAGTTAAATGTTATTAAATATCTTTTTACCACTTTGCCAGTATTTGAAAACAGTAATAATGATCATTTATCAAAAAAAATGTTAGAAAGTTTGGAGGTCATTAAGTCCGAACCAAATATAGAAAATATAACAGATCTGATAAGTGAAAGTTTAGAGAATAATTTAAACCTAAAAAAAACAGCTTATATTATAGCTATTGAGATAATGATGGCAGATCTTGAGGTAACTGAAGAAAGCCATAGAGTACTAGAATTACTTGAAAACTCCTTCGGACTAGATACTCTTGAAACTTCATCTATAAAACATACGATGAAATTTAAATATCAAGATCTTTAGTAATAGTTTAATAACTATGTATATTTAGTCTTGAATAAAATGCTTTGATAATCGAAGATTTTGTTTCTGATAATTTGAACCAATTGATGATCCATAGAATTTCTCAGGAAATTCTGTAAGTTTCTCATACATCAACCTTCCAACAATTTGATTATGTTCTAAAATAAAAGGCACATCATAACCTCGTACCTCCAAAACAGCCTTCGAACCCTCTCCATCAGATGAACCATGACCAAAGCCTGGATCGAAAAAACCAGCATAATGAACTCTAAATTCTCCAATTGATGGATTAAATGGAACCATCTCAGCGGCATGACTTGGAGGCACAGCTATAGATTCATAAGATGCAAGGATATAAAATTCTCCAGGATCTAAAATTATTCTGCTTTCATCATTCATAAAAACAGGATCCCAAAATTTAGCTATTTTATATTTATTTGGTTTATCTAAATCTATTAAACCAGCATGTCTTTTAGCTTTATAACCTACTATACTATCTTCACTAGTAGCTTTTAGATTAACTGAAATTGCTAATCCTTCAGCAATATCTGCCTTTCCGTTAAAAACGATATTATCCTCGATATGAAGTTTTTTTAATTCTTTGTCTGAGCTTTTGGTGTTACCCCTTCTAAACCTCATTTGATTTAGTCGTGTGCCTTGTCTGACAATTACTGGAAAAGTTCTTGGTGAAATTTCCAACCAAAGATGTCCTTTATATCCTCCAGGAACTTTATCAAATTCATGGCTGCCATCACAAATCAATCTAGTGAAAACATCAACTCTTCCGGTTGAGCTTTTCGGGTTTGAGATAGCCTTAATTCTTTCGGGAAGTGATAATGCCTCCATTAAAGGTACTAAATAGACACATCCAGTCTCCAAAACAGCTCCATCTGAAATATCAATTTTGTGAAGAGCTAATTCAGATAATTTTTCCTGAACAGATCCCTCAGAAGGTAAAAAGCTTGCTCTAATTCTATAAGCTATATCACTTAATCTTAAATCAAGGCTAGCTGGCTGAATTTGTTCCTCAGAAATATTTCCTTGAGACCATATCTCACCATTTTCAATCATATTTCGAATTATTTGACCGGGAAGTATTCCTGAAAGAGAAATCTTTTGACCTGGCGCGCCTTTAAACTCGGCTTCATCAGAATTATTATCTAAAAATAAGTCAGGTGATTTTTTCTTGCTCATAGCTCTAAATATCTCAAAGTAAAAAATTATCCAAAAGAATATATTTTCTATATCTAATATAAGATCATAAGTTCGTATATAATGATATTAAATAGGTATATAATAAAAAAATGAAAACAGCATCTATTATTATACAGCCAATAGTATCAGTCATTGGTATTTTCCTATTATGGTTATCCTTTGCTATGCTTATTCCAGGGCTATTAGATTTCTTCGAAGGTAATCAAAATTGGGTTGGCTTTTTTGTAAGCAGCGTTTTTACTTTCTTCATGGGAATGTCTTTTATTTTAATGAATAGAGGAAACTCTATTAAGATTGAGGTAAAAAGTGCTTTTATGCTGGTAGTGCTAAGTTGGTTTTCTTTATCAATATTTGCTTCACTACCTTTTATAACATCAACTCAAAATTTTAGTTTAACAGATGCTTTTTTTGAGTCAGTTTCTGGACTTACAACTACTGGCTCAACAATAATTAATGATATTGAAAATTCATCAAGAGGAATAATTCTTTGGAGAGCAATTCTGCAATGGCTTGGCGGAATAGGAATTATTGTAAGCGCCATATCAATTCTTCCACGGCTTGGGGTCGGTGGAATGCAATTATTTAGATTAGAAAGTTCTGATACATCAGAAAAAATATTACCAAAAGCTGCAAGAATAGCTGCAGAAATATCTGTTCTTTATATTACCTTATCCGTTATCTGTTCTATTGCGTTTATCTTTTCAGGTCTTTCTTTCTTCGACTCTGTTGTTCATGCAATGTCTACAATTGCAACGGGCGGATTTTCATCGAAATCAGGCTCTATTGGGAGCTATAACAGTGTTAATCTTGAAACAGTTACTATTTTATTCATGATTTTAGCAAGCCTCCCATTCGTTTTATATCTAAAGGCAATAAGGGGTAAACCAAAAGACTTAATAAAAGATCAACAAGTTCAGGGATTTTTTAAGACACTATTAATTTCTATTCTGATTGTAGTTTTTTACCTAACTCTAACAAGTAATTTTACATTTTCAGAAATTTTGAGATATTCAATTTTTAATGTTACCTCAATTCTTACAGGGACTGGCTTTACCAGCACTAATTATAATGGCTGGGGAACACCAATAATTCTTCTATTCCTGTTTATTACTTTTATTGGTGGTTGCGCGGGCTCCACTACTTGTGGTGTGAAAATTTTCAGACTCCAAATAGTATTTAATAACTCTAAAGAAATGATTTCAAAGCTTATTAGTCCTAACAGGGTGGTCAACAAAAGATATAACGGCGAGCATTTAAGTCCTGAAGTTACTCAATCTGTAATAACTTTTCTTTTTATTTTTATACTTACCTTTATAGTTCTATCCATTCTTTTGAGTTTTACAGGACTAGATCTTTTAACTTCATTTTCTGCAGCAGCAACATCAATATCGAATGTTGGACCTGGGCTTGGCCAAGTAATTGGTCCGGCTTATAGTTTTAGCCAAATTCCTGAAATTGCAAAATGGTTACTTTCTTTTGGAATGCTTGCAGGTAGGCTGGAATTTCTGACATTAATTGTGATTTTTAATAAATCATTTTGGAGATAATTAATTACTATTTAAGCACCAATCAATTATACCCTTTTGAGCATGTAACCTATTTTCAGCTTCATCCCAAACATATGAATGCGGTCCATCAATTACCTGAGAGTCAACCTCCTCACCGCGATGTGCCGGAAGGCAGTGAAGAAAAATAACTTTATCATCAGCCAATGAAATTAATTTATTTGTTACTTGAAATTTACTCAAAACTTCTCTCTTGTAACTATCTTCCTTATCGCCCATTGAAAACCAAGTATCTGTTACAATACAGTGAGAACCATTGGCCGCTTCTTCAGGATTATCAATTTCTATGATCTTAGCGCCCTCACTTATGGCTTTTCCAACAATTTCTGCATTTGGCAAATATTCTTTAGGGGCACAAACTCTCAGTTCAAAATCAAGTAACGAAGCTGCATGAATCCAACTATGCGTCATATTATTTCCTGGACCGAACCAAGTAACAACTTTACTCTTTATTGGACCTATAATTTCTTCAAATGTCATTAAATCTGCAACAACCTGACATGGATGAGAAAGGTCTGATAAGCCGTTTATTACAGGTACAGATGAGGATTGAGAAAAATCTAATATAGATGAATGCTCATTAGTTCTTAACATTACTATATCAACATATCTTGATAATACTTTAGCTGTATCAGAAATTGTTTCTCCTCTATTTAGTTGCATATCATTTGAATTTACAACGATAGATTTACCACCTAACTGAAACATAGCAGCTTCAAAAGAAAATCTAGTCCTTGTTGATGGTTTTTCGAAAATCATGGCAAGTATTTTATCTTTAGCACAAGCATCATTATCAACTTCAGCTTTACCACTTCTTACCTTTGACTTTTTTCTTTGGTGGCAACTATTAAGAAGATCTCTAAAGTCATTTTTAGAAAAATAATCCAAGTCAATAAAGTGTCGAATTTTTTCAGTCATGTTAAACCATATACTATATATCTATATTTGATAATGTTTCGTCGAATTTTTTTATAGCCTCAAAGATTTCAGTTTCGGAAATATTTAAAGGTGGTAAAAACCTCACAACGTTATTACTAGCATTTACAAGTAATAAGCCATTTTTAAAAGCTTGATCGGTTATGACAGAATTTTTCTCAATGCACTCAACACCAATCATTAGGCCCTTGCCTCGAACATTAGAAATTTTATTATGATGTTTTTTAACTAGCTTATCCAATTCACTAATAAGAATTTCTGAAAGATATTTAACATTAGATAAAATATCATCTTTCTCAATAAGCTCTAAAACTTTTAATGCAATCGAACACCCTACCGGATTGCCCCCGAAAGTTGAACCATGGCTTCCAGGCTGCATTCCTTTTGAAGCATCCTCAGAGGTTAATATAGCTCCAATTGGAAAACCTGCTCCCAAAGCTTTTGCCAAGGATATAATATCTGGTTCAATATCAGACCACTCATGAGAAAATAACTTACCAGTTCGACCCATTCCGCATTGAACCTGATCAAGTATCATTAATATATTATTCTCATCACATAATTTTCTAATTAAAGATAAAAATTCATTAGAAACTGGGTTTATTCCCCCTTCACCTTGCACAGGCTCAATCAAAATACCTGCAGTTTTATCTGAAATACTTTTTTTTAGAGAATCTTCATCAAGAGGGATATTCAAAAAACCATTTGGAATAGGGCTAAACCCCTCAGTGTGAAGGGGGTTAGAGGCAGCAGCAAGTGTAGCTAACGTTCTCCCATGGAAAGAGTTCTTAAAAGTTATAATTTCATTTTTCTGAGCATTGCCATTAAATGAGTGATATTTTCTCGCTATTTTAATTGCACCTTCAACCGCCTCAGCACCAGAATTACAAAAGAAAACTTTATCAGCAAAACTTAATTCACATAATTTTTTTGCGAGCAATTCTTGCTCGGGAATAGTGTATAAATTTGAAACATGCCAAATTTTATTAGCTTGCATTTCAAAAGTTTTATTAATTTCTGGATGATTATGCCCGAGAATATTAACAGCAATACCTGACGAAAAGTCTAAAAATTGTTTATTATCTTCAGATGTCAACCATGCTCCATTTCCATCCTTAAAAGAAACGGGATAACGATTATAGGTATTCATTACTGAACTATTCATATCATTCTCAAATTTAAAAAGTTAATAATTTTATCCAACTACTATCTTTTAACTAAGTCTTCAACCTCCAACCTTTCTTTAATAAGAATAAGCTTAATAACCAAAGAAAAATATTTAACAAAAGAATAAATACTACACCAAAGAAAATCGAGCTATCAGATGAACCAATAAAGCCATATCTGAAGCCATCAATTATGTAAAAAAATGGATTATAATCTATCAGTATCCTTGCAAATTCAGGCATTCTATCCACGGAATAAAACGTTCCTGATAAGAAAGATAAAGGCACAATAATAAAATTAGTTATAGTTCCTAAATGATCAAATTTTTCCGACCAAATCCCAGTGATCATACCAAGTAATGATAAAAACAAGGACCCAGATACTGAATAATATATTATAGCCCAAGTATGAAAAATGCTTAATTCTACAAATAAAAAATGAATACAAGGTAAAGATACTAATGCAACAACAATTCCTCTGGTAACACCACCCATTGAAATTGCAACATTCATTTCCCCTGCAGATATAGGGGGCATAAGTATATCAACTATATTTCCCTGAATTTTAGATATGAGTAACGAAGAAGATGTATGATTAAAAGCTTGCTGTAAAATTGACATCATTATTAAACCAGGGGCTAAAAACTCAATAAAAGGAACACCTTTAATATCTGGCCTTAAATTTCCTAAAGCCAGGGTAAAAATAGCCATGAATAGAATGGTAGTTGCTATTGGGGCGGCAACAGTTTGTAAAAAAATTTTGAAAAATCTTTGAACTTCTTTTTTATATAAAGTCCATAAACCATACCAATTAACCCTACCGGAGTCTCTTGGAGGTATCCATTCGAATTGAGAATTATCTGACATGTGCTTATTCTGAACAATAATGACAATAAATAAAGTTATTTCTCAAAAATATGCAATTTTTTTATTTTTTTTAACAACTACATCTTGTATACGTAGAAAAAATGTATACCATATATTTATATTTGTAGGGAGAAATTGAAATGGCATGGACTGATGATAGGGTGGAAATTCTTACAAAATTATGGGGTGAAGGTCTTAGTGCAAGTCAAATAGCAAGAGAATTAGGTGATGTAACAAGAAATGCAGTAATTGGTAAAGTTCACAGGCTTGGACTGGCTGGAAGAGCTAGCCCAACAAGACCAAAAAGTAGAGTAAGGCATCGAGAACCTTCAAATTTTTCATCAAATTTCTCATCAAAAGATAGATTAAATGATAACCTAAAGCCATTATCATTACCTGAACCAGCAGTAAGCTCTGATGGGAGTCCTATAAATATTTTAATGCTAACAGAAAAAATTTGTAAGTGGCCAATTGGTGAACCTTCAGACGAAAATTTTCGATTTTGTGGATTGAATAGAATTCAAGGTTCTGTTTATTGCGAAGAGCATACGAAAGTTGCTTATCAACCGCTTGAAACTAGAAGAAAAAAGAAAGTTAAATTTTCCGCAAAAAGGAATACCAAGACTAATATAGGTAATTACTAAGAAGTCTGATTAATTGAATACCCTGCAGATCTTACAGTTCTAATAGGATCTTTTTTTCCTTTAATTCTAAGAGCCTTTCTTAATCGCCCAATATGAACATCTACTGTTCTTATCTCTACATTGATGTTGTCTACACCCCATACACTATCTAACAACTTCTCCCTGCTAAAAACCATATTTGGATGTTCGGCCAAACAATTTAATAGTTTAAATTCTGTAGGACCTAAGCTTATAGAAACACCATCTCTAAAGACACGGTATTCGTCTCTATTAATTGAGATATCCCCTACCTCAATAATATGATGTCCTTTAGAAGACTTGGATCTTCTTAAGACCGCATCAATTCTTGCAATTAGCTCCGGAAATGAAAATGGTTTTGTTATATAGTCATCAGCGCCGGTTTCTAATCCTCTAATTTTGTCACTTTCCTCACCAAGTGCAGTAATCATTATAATAGGAACATTATTATATTTTTTTTTAGTTCTTAGACGTCTACATAATTCGATACCTGAAATATTTGGTAACATCCAATCTAGAAGTATTAGGTCAGGAAGGAAGGTCTCACACTCAGATAAAACATAATCACCATCTTTCACTATTTTTGTTTTGTATCCATTTTTAATAAGATTGTAATCAATTAGCATAGCCAAGCTCTCTTCATCTTCAGCTATTAAAATCTTATAATCTGTGAGCTTACTCATTTTAAAAATTTATTTTGAAATTAAAAAACAGTCTCATCCTCAACTTCCATTTTTCTATCATCGGCCAATGTCTCACCAGTAACTATAAAGTGAGTTACTTCAGCAATATTTGTTGCTTGGTCACCAATTCTCTCTAAGTATCGAGCAATAAAAAATAATGGAACAAGAGCCTCAATTGCTTCTGGTTTTTCTTTAATATCTTCTAAAATGGCAGATAAAATATTTGCATATGATGAATCTATTTTAATATCAGATTTCCAAACATCCAACGCATGTTGTGCTTTGCCTTGAGCATAATCTTCTAAAACTAAATCCAAACTTTGTTGAACATTTTTAGTTAAATTTACAAGCGCATCTATTGTTTTAGGCGATTTAGCATTTAATAAATCTCCTTTTACTATACGCTTACAAACTCCTTTGCACATATCTCCAATTCTTTCCAAATATAAGGAAACTTTTACTGCAGAAAAAACCATTCTTAAATCGTTAGCCATTGGCTGTCTTTTTGCTAAAATATTAAAAGTCTTGTCTTCTAGTGATAATTGAAGCGCATTGATTTGTTTGTCAGCTTCAATTGTCTGCTTAGCAAGATCATGGTCATTCATTCTCAGTGATTGTTCAACATTCCTAAGAGCTATTTGAGCCAAACCACCTAAACTCACAAGACCATCAGTTAAATCTTTTAATTCTTCATCAAATGAAGTTACTATATGTTGATCATCCATTTTATTACCTTTATCCATACCTTCCTGTTACATAAGCCTCTGTTTGTTCATGATCAGGACTTCTAAAAATTTTTTCAGTATCACCAACTTCTATAAGTTTTCCCAAGTGGAAAAAGGCAGTTCTTTGGGATACTCTTGCTGCTTGCTGCATAGAATGAGTTACAATTGTAATTGTAAAATTATCTTTTAATTCATCAATCAATTCTTCAATCTTTGCAGTTGCAATAGGGTCTAAAGCGGAACAGGGCTCATCCATTAGAATAATTGAAGGATCAATAGCAATAGCCCTTGCAATACATAGTCGTTGCTGTTGTCCACCTGAAAGGCTAGTACCTGGTTCACCAAGTCTATCTTTGACCTCAGACCAAAGACCTGCTCTCTCTAAACTTTTTTCTACTTTCGCATCAAGATCGTCTTTATGCAAGATCCTACCGTGTAGTTTTGGTCCATAAGCAACATTATCGTAAACTGATTTAGGAAAAGGATTAGGTTTTTGAAAAACCATTCCTATTCTTGATCTTAACTCAACAACATCAACATTAGGGTGATATATATCCTCATTATCAATTTTAATAGTACCTTCGACCTTACATATTTCTATCACATCATTCATTCTATTAATGCATCTAAGAAAAGTCGACTTTCCACAACCAGAAGGGCCAATTAATGAAGTAACCTCTTTTTCACCTATATCAAGATTAATGCCAAATAAAGCTTGTTTATCTCCATAAAAAACGTCTACGCCTCTACACTCGATTAAAGACTTTTTATTTCTAATATTATTTTGTTCTTTTTGTTCATCCATAATCAAATCACCATTTAACTTCATAACGTTTTCTTAATAATACGGCTGCAAGATTAATTAATATAAGAAGACCTATAAGAATTAAAGTAGCAGCACTTGTTTTAGCAACAAAAGCTCTTTCTGGACTATCAGCCCATATATATATTTGAACTGGAAGAGCAGTTGCAGGATCAGTAAAGGTTGCAGGTATATCCACAATAAACGCCACCATACCTATTAATAATAGTGGAGCGGACTCGCCAAAAGCACGAGCTAAACCAATAATTGTTCCAGTAAAAATCCCAGGTAAAGCAGAAGGGAGTAAATGTTGAAAAACAACCTGCATTTCAGATGCACCCATTGCTAGTGCTGCCTCTCTTATAGATGGGGGGATAGATTGAAGTGATGATCTTGTAGCAATAATAATGGTTGGCAATGTCATTAATGATAACACAAAACCTCCCACTAATGGGATAGATCTTGGCATTCCAAAAAAATTAATAAAAACAGCTAAACCTAATAAACCAAATATAATTGATGGAACAGCTGCAAGATTATTTATATTTACCTCAATAAAATCTGTTATGCGATTTTTTACAGCAAAATTTTCTAAGTAAATAGCGGTTAAAACTCCGATAGGAAAACTTAACAATAAAGTGACAGTTATTGTAATTAACGAACCAATTGTGGCACCCCAAAATCCAGCAACTTCAGGCTCTCTACTATCTCCATTTAAGAATAAATTTTTTGATATTTTATTTTTTACTCTACCTGTACTTTTTAATTCATTTAACCAAGTAACTTCTTGATCATCCAGCCTTCTTTCACTCTCCGAAAGCGATGTATCAACATAACCTTTATAAAAAAGATCAGAGTCATCGGTAAATAAAACATTAAAATAGAATTTCTTGTTAATATATGAAGGATTTTCAATTATGAAATCTCTGAGAGTGTATGAAGCACTTGAAGAAATTAATTTAAATAATTTTCTTTTATCAGAACGACTCTCAACTTCAGGAAAAAAGGAAAATAATGAAGATCGAATAATACCTCTAAAATTAATATCTTCAAATTCATCCTCTGCAGAAATTTCGGTCATATTTATTTCAAGGTCAATTGAATAATTTGTGTAAGCAGGAATTGATCTATAAATCATAGATCCAATTATTGTAGCAAGCATTGTTGCAGCTAAAATTAATGAAATAAATCCATATGCTATAAAACGTTTTTCAGATCTATGTCTTTTTGATAGATTTTTACTCATATCTTTCTCTATATCTTCGAACTATTATCATAGCAAAAACGTTAAGAGCCAATGTTATTACAAATAGCATCAATCCTAATGCGAAGGCCGCTAAAGTTTTTGCACTGTCAAATTCTTGATCTCCAACCAATAAGGTAACTATTTGAACAGTAACTGTTGTAACTGCAGACAAAGGATTTGCGGTAAGATTTGCAGCTAGTCCTGCTGCCATAACTACTATCATTGTCTCACCAATTGCCCTAGATATAGCTAACAAGAGTGCACTAACTATACCTGGCAGAGCTGCAGGAATTATAACTTTTTTTACTGTCTCAGCCTTTGTTGCTCCCAAAGCTAATGACCCATCCCTTAAAGATAATGGAACGGCCGTCATAACATCATCGGATAACGATGAAACATAAGGTATTATCATTACACCCATTACCAATCCGGCCGCTAGTGCTGACTCAGTGGCAACTGTTAAACCAATATATTCCCCACAACTTCTTACAAAAGGCCCTACCGTTAGAGCTGCAAAAAAACCATAAACAACTGTTGGAATACCAGCTAATATTTCTAAAATAGGCTTTAAAAAATCTCTTGTTTTAGGTTTCGCATATTGAGATAGAAAAATAGCAGAATATAATCCTAGTGGAGCAGCAATCGACATAGCTACAGCGGTTATTAAAAGCGTGCCCGTAAATAATGGAATAGCACCAAAACTTCCAGATGATCCAACTTGATCCTCCCTAATGGCTGTTTGTGGAGACCAATGTGTACCAAAAACAAAATCAAAAAAACCTACTTGGGAGAAAAATCTCAAGGTTTCAAAAATTAGAGAAAAGATAATACCTACCGTAGTTAAAACTGCTATTGTTGAAAAAACGAAGAATATAAATTTTAAAATTCCTTCTACTCTTCTCCTTGCATCATATCGAACAGATAGTTTCTTGTATGATACAAAACCTAATATGATTGAAAGTAAAACTAAAGAAGAGAAAGAAACTACTCTAGATTCCCGATACTTTTCAACTAATAGATTTGCATCACCTTCAGAGATAAAACCGCTACTAATAAGAGTGCTTAAACTTGAAATATTATTTATTAAAAAACTTTTAACATATAAAATTTCATCAATTCCTAGGTCTATAGTTTCCTCAGAAAGAAAGGGTATAACAAGATAATTTAAATAACTATCTTTAAAGAAAAGAAGCAAAATAATAAGAAATATAGGTAGTAAGGTCGACCATAAAGAGACATACAAGCCATGATAAATTGGCATTGATCTTAAAGGTTCATTATTTCGGAGATAAAATACTGCTCTTTGTTTGGCTAAAGTGAAGGATAGAAGCCCCGAAACAATTATCAATGATAAACTTATTAAAAGATCGGTATTGATATCTATCCTCCACAATTTGAAAAATCAGTTTTATCAAAGCTCTAATTCAATTAAATTTTTACCAGAATTTTTATACTTTTTGTATTCTTCTGATGATAATGGAATTAGACCTTTTTCGACTAAATAGCCATCCTCACCCATAGCACCTAAACTTGTAAATTCCTTAACAAATTGAGTAATTGATGGTTTCATTCTTATATGATTCTTTTTTACATAAAAGAATAAAGATCTTGATATTGGATAATCACCAACAAGAATATTATCGAAAGTTGGTTCGGCACCATTAACAATAGATCCTTGGATTTTATCAGTATTTTGATCAAGAAAACTAAAACCAAATATACCGAGAGCATTTGGATTTTGATCAAGTTTTTGTATAATAAGATTATCATTCTCACCTGCTTCAATAAAAGCTCCATCTTCACGAATGGTACGAGCAATTTTCTTAAATTCATTTTTTCCAGCTTTAGAACTTCCCCTCAATTCCTTTAGTGCAGGAAAAGTCTTTGCGCCAGCATCCATTGCTAGTTCAACAAATGCATCTCTTGTTCCTGATGTTGGAGGAGGACCAAGAACTTCTATTTTAACATTAGGTAGATTAGGGTTTACATCTTTCCATGTTTGATATGGATTATCCTGAAGCTCTGATCCATCTTCATTTGCAGGAACTTTTTCAGCAAGAGCCATATAAATATCACGTGTAGTAAGTTTAACTACATTTGCTCTCTTTGAATTTGCTAAAACAATTCCATCGTAGCCAACTTTAATTTCAATTATTTTAATACCAGCATCAGTACATTTCTTAAATTCTTTACTTTTTATTCTCCTCGATGCGTTCGTAATATCAGGATGTTGTTTTCCATTGCCTGCGCAAAAAAGTTTCATACCGCCGCCTGAACCAGTTGATTCAACAATAGGTGTTTTATATTTAGTTTTCCTTCCAAATTCTTCTGCAACGGCTGTTGAAAAAGGGAAAACCGTTGAGGATCCTACAATTTTAATTTGCTCTTCAGCTTTTACTTGTAAGCCAGGTATTAAAGCAATTGATAAAATAATGACAAGTGATTTGAATAAGTTTTTCATAATTTTCTCCAATTTCATAATTTATTAAAACAGATCAAAGCTGAATTTATACTGAATTCCAGCCATAATATGTTCTGAAGCCTTAGATGGGTCATTGAAAGATTTATCAACGTAATTCAGGTATACCTTTAAAGGTTTAGCAATTTTATAATCAAAGCCGATACCAGTAAGTTCTCCTCCTGCTTTAACCATATCTGACTCACCATACATAGCTTTAAGAGTAATCTTTTTAGACATTTTCATTTTTAGAGATATCACATACCCATCATCATCATATTTCCCAGTTGTATCTTCTGACTCCTGCCAAATAACACCAAGGGTTAAAGGTTTGCCAAGGGGGATAGTTGCAGCAAATCTTGTTGTATCGAAAAAATATCCTTTTTGAGGAACTTCAGAGTCAAATGAAACAGCAAAGTGTGATTTATTTCCACCTATCTTACCTTTCCAATCTAAAGAAACTGAAAATGCTTCTTCATCAGCCTTTTCTACAATACCCATAACATTTAAAGTAAATCCATTCACTTTTGGAGATGACCACTGAATAATTTTTTTACTTCTATTTTCTCCCCATAAGATATTCTTAATATCACCCGCAGTATCATTGAATAAATCAATTTTACCTTGTACTTTTTTTGTGGGTGTATCATGCATACCTAAAAAAACTTTACCAAATGCTCCTTGCAAACCAACAAAACTATTTCTTTGTTTAAAAGTTGGATCGCCATCAATAGGATCAGTTTGCCATTCATATTGGTAAATAGCTGCAACACCATTATCAAAAGTTTGTGAACCCTTAAATCCCACACGTGAAGCATGTGACTTTACATCCGTGTAAGAGCCACCTGAAGTATCCTCACTGCTCAAAGCAATATCTAAGCGTCCATAAATAGAATTTTTTGCATAAGCTTTATCGGTGTTAATTGTAATACCAAGTAAAGCCATAATTAGAATAAATATTATAGAATTTAATTTAGTCATAATTTTCCCTTAAATTGATTAATAATGGGACAAAAAAACACTTCTTATTTGAAAATAATATGTGACTTTTATGACAGTTTTATGAAATGAAAATATTTAAAATTATAATTTAAGCTTTATTAAAAATAATGGAAAAAGAAGAACCTTTATCTAATTCACTATCAATATCAAGTTGGGCCTTATGACGAGTAATAATATTTTTTACAATAGAAAGTCCAAGACCCGTTCCACCTTTTTTTATACTACTATCAAGGTCAACTCTGTAAAACCTCTCAGTAAGCCTTGGTATATGAATACTTGATATGCCCGGACCATCATCAATTACTTTAAACAAGACTTTATCGCTATTATCTGAAAGGTGAATGATAACCTCTTTGCCAGAAGTATTGTATTTAATGGCATTTTCTATCAAGTTAACGAAAGCCCTCTGAATATCATCTTCATCACCTAAAATATAATAATTCTTTTTTCTTATATCCCTCGTTAAATTGATATTATTTTTTTTAGCTAATCCATCTAACCCACCATAAATATTATCAATAATCGACATTAGATTAATTCTTTTATCAGGAATGATATGTTGTCGCATTTCGGCTTGGTTTAACGATAATAAATCCTCAATTAGGGATTGGGCCCTGTTTGACTCACTAAGAAGTTTTTTAAGGAACTCTTTTGAAGAATCTTTATCGTCTTGACCATACTTATCGAGAGTTTCCGATATACCTTTTATTACAGCTATAGGTGTTTTTAACTCATGACTTGCATTAGCAATAAATTCGCTACGCAATGTCATTATTTTTTTCAAATCCGTAGTTTCACGTAATATTAAAAGATAGTTATTTATGTCTTGAGAAAATAGTTTTACCTGCGATATAAAAACATCATATGTCCTCTCTATTTCACCGGGTAAAATAATTTCAATTTCTTTAATAGTAACCTCTTCATTATTTTTTAACAATTCTAGTGTATCAAAAAGTAATGTTGATCTAATAACATTTTGAATTCTCATTCCAAGAATATTTTCATCTTCTAACTGAGAAAAGAAATGCTTATTTGCCTTGTCATTTGAATTTATAATATTGTCTTTATCATCAATAAGTATTACTGACTCAGGAAAACCATCAAAGATCATTTTAATTTGATTAATATTGTCAGTAATTAATTCATCCTTATCCCTTTTATTAATATTATTTTGAGTTGTATCCAAAGAATTTGTTTTTTCATTAGATAAAGCTAAGAAAAATCCAATAAAAATAATTATAAAGAAGATTGCTGAGTAAAAAGTAAAAACACCAAATAGAAAAAAAATAAAATTTAAAAAAACCACTAGAGCTATAGTTGGAATTTTAGGTTGAATTATTTCTTTCAATACTAATTTTAGATTAAATTGTTTACGATCGTTATTCTCAGTCATATTTAAGTATAAGAATAAAAAGAAAAGTAAATCAATATTGTATGTATAAATATTATATATGAGATTATTAATACAAATGAATTTTATAGTGATAAAATAAGAAGAATGAAAAAAACGCTAATATTGTGGAGACATGCTCAAGCAGAGATTGGTAACGATGATTTTAATCGTGCTATCGATGAAAGGGGAATAAAAGAATCTAAAATAATGTCGAAATTTCTTTTATCCAATGCACCTCCTGACCTTATCTTATCTTCCCCTGCTCGCAGAGCTCAAGAAACATTGGAATCATTTAGTGATCTATTCCCTCTAAAAAAAAGTAATATAGATAAAAATCTATATCTCGCAGAACCTGAAAAGATTGTACAATCAATAATTGAAAATGCAGATAAAGAAGATACGATTTTAATCGTTGGTCATAATCCAGGTATTCATGAATTATCATTGTCACTAACAAACAATAACCCGGATTTAATGGTTGAATTTTCTACTTGTTCTATGAGTTTTATTTCTTTTGATAATGATAATTGGTTTGATTTTGATACAAACAAATGTCTGTTAGAGAAATTTATTCGACCAAAAGATTTAAAAACTAACCATTAAAATAAAGAATAATACTAGCAAAAGACATTACTGAAATCAGTAAAAAGGTTCCTTGCGCACCAATTAATCTTGGATAATTGGCACCTTCATTTTTACTCATACCCCAGGCATGAAGAAGTCTAAATAAAACAAGAAGTACTCCAAATATGTGTATCAAGCCATTAGATGACGAAGAATATTCAAAAATAAAAAGTATAATTAAAGCCAAAGGAACATTTTCTACAAAATTTGCCTGTGCCCTCTCTGTCGCGTTAGACCTCCATTTCTCTTCCTCACCCCCTCTTAAGCGAACATAAAGAACTTGATTAGCAAGCAATACCGATAAAAGCCCCAAAATAGCTGCATAAAGTAGAGTTATCATATCAAACCTCTAATCACAGAAAAAATGCCTATTGCAATAATTGTTAAACCTATCCAAGAGTATTGATCTAGCCAAAAAAGCATAAAGGATCGTTGACTATCTACTTCGCCATTTTCTGGTTTAGTTTTCTTTAATTGTCTTGGTAATCCAGCAACCCAAAAAATTTGCAATCCATGCCATAAAAAGCCTAAACCAAACGCTAAGATAAGATTTGAAATTTCCATAATTAATAATGCAACATTTATTAAGTTTTTTAAACTATTTTAATTAAATTTCGATGAGATTAATGGAAGATCTAAGAAAGACTTAAACCCTGGACTCGCCTCGCAAACTAACGGTATTGCATGAATACCATGTAAAGCAGTCGATACCAATGGATCATCATTCCAATCATGGGAGAAATCAATTTTCATATTTGGCTTTCCCTTTACTTCAACACACATCCCAACTGGCTCTTCCCACTCAGGAGCTGCATCAGGGTGTGCCCTCCAAATTGTTTCTTGTATGATTTTAGTTCCATCTTCACAATTACCTGTCCACTTTCTTCTTTGACCGGAAATTTTTCCTTTTTCAACTACACCGGCGGCAATTTTGTAATCTTGATCGGCTGTAATTAAATCTATGCTTTCATCTACACTAGTAATTTTTGATCCTATACCATCAGCAATTAAATATATTGCTTCTTTAAAAAGACCTCCTAACCAATTCTCGTATCGGCCAGCTTCTTGATTATACTGATCAAGAGATTTTCCCATTAACATAGTATCAAAAACAATTTCCTCAGATGGATAATATGAAAATTCAGAACTCTCCGTTACAACCACCTCATTTACCTCTTCGGACATCCCGCTCATAGTTAAAGGCATTAAATCGGAGAGCCAACCAGGGGCAATACCTGTACCATGAAGGCTAACACCACCTTCATTGCAAGCATCTTCAATTTCATTTGCAAAATCTTCTCCAAAAGCTTTGGGATATAAGAAACCAACAGTAGTTACGACATTAAAACCATTTTTTAAAAGCATAATTATATTTTTTTTATCTAAATCAGGATCTTCACCCAATCTTAAAGAAGCAAGCGGAGTATAATTTACGCAATCAGCTTCAGTCGATAAGACTTTTTCAATGTCAGTAGAAGCTTTGACGCCCATTGGATCAATTCCAGCAATAGTTCCTGCATCTAATCCATTCTTATTTTTATCCGAGACTATAAGTCCAACAAGATCAAGATCACTTCTATTTTTAATACCCCTAATAGAAGCTTTACCAACATTACCAGAGGACCATTGTATAACCTTGTATATTGTTTTAGGCATTTATTACTCCCATATCTTTTTATAAATTACTTAAATAGTAGAGCTTATTTTAATAATAAATAAAATAAAATATTTATTAAAAAAAATGGCCGCTGAAGAATTTGTCCTCAACGGCCTAACAATTAACTGGGGAGGTTAATGTTACAGGTATAAATTAACCAAAAATGTGACAAATTTATAAAAAATATATAAACTTTTTATTTTTTTAAAGGCATATGGAATGAAACTATCGATAGAAATTACAATGTATCCTTTGGAGGATAAATACCTTCCCATTATTGAAAATTTTATTGAACATTTAAAAAATTACAACGATATTAAGTTAGAAGTTTTTCCAACTAGCACAGTTATCTATGGGGATTTTGATATTGTTATGGAAGTTTTGTCGAGCTCGATAAAATGGAATGTAAACAATAAAAATAAAGCTGTTTTTGTGACAAAGTTTTTACCCAATTATCAGGCAATCTAACTAAGTTTGAGGATTCGACCCTACAACAGAATATCTATTATCTGGATCGGTGTAATAATGATCAACATTATCACCATCTAATCCAAAGTTTTTTTCTTGTATCCTGTATAAATTTCTTAACATCCACGCATGAGAAGCATCATTTTCTGATCGTTTATTCCAAAATAGACGTACGGAATATTCATTTGTATCAAAGGGCATAGGAGCAACAATAAAATTATTAGCTTTATTAAAAAATGATGCAAGATGTCCTGATAAAGTTATTAAGTAATCAGAGCCACGAATGATTTCCTTTGCAACTGATACATAATTAATAGACATGGTAATATTTCTCTTCTTTCCAATATCACTTAAATAATCATTAACAGGGCTATCAATTGTTCCATCATAAGAAACATGGACATGATTTGCAGCTATATAATTTTCAAGACTTATTTGACCATTTTTATCAAAAAAGGGGTTTCCTTTTCTTCCAACACAAAGTGGACGATCTTTATAAATAAGGAAACTATTAAAATATTCATCAAACTTTTCATCAGAATAGGATTTTAATTCAGATCGAAGACCTTCATCAGATGAAATAATAAAATCTAACTCCTGATTTTTTAATTTTTCTAAAACACCTTTTGAGGTTGCAACAGAAGATATTTGAATATTAGGAGCTTCTTCTTGAAATACTTGCGCGAGCTGAGGGAAAATTCTTCCAGCCGCTATGTCGGGCAAACAAAATTTAAAAAGTCTATTTGATTTTGAAGGATTAAACTCTTCTTCGCTCAAGGCTGATTGAACTGAATCAAGAGCATTTTGAATTGGATAAATTAAGTCTTCTGCTTTTTTTGTTGGCTTCATCATATCTGATGATCTAAAAAATAAATCATCATCCAATGTATAACGCAATCTATTAAGAGCATTACTTACTGCCGATTGGGATAAATTTAGCTTATCTGCTGCCTTAGTTATTGTTTTTTCATTATAAATTGATGTAAAAACTAGAAGAAGATTTAAGTCTATTCTTGATAAATTCATAATATAAATACCTTTTAATTAATAATATAAATATAGTAACATTCATTAAATAAATAGTAAACATTTATATAATTGATTTGATAAATATTATAAAAATATCATATAAGATTGAACAAGTTTAAGGAGTTAATTATGTCTTTGTTAAAAAATATCTTAATTGTTGGATTATTTCTTTCAGTCTTCGTTGCTGTCTCTCCTGCATTTGCAGAAACAACTAATAAAGATAAAGAAGTAAGAATTAACAAGATATTCTATTAAAAGCTTATTTTAAATAATTTAGTTTCAACCTAGCGGTTGTAACATATTGGACAATCCCCTCCTTCCCCCTCCCATTCCCTTGAGGGGATTGTCCAAAAAAAATGTTGAGTTAGAAAATGGTTAAAGAAAGTACTGTAAATTTTAAAGATCCAAAATTATCTCAAGAGTTAGACTTTATTCAGAATAATAGATCCAACTCCCTTGTTTCAATTGATAAATTTCTTTCAAAATTTTTATCAAAAATTTTTAAATAATTAATTTACAAATAATTCAGTTTCAACCTTGTGGTTGTAACGTATTGGACAATCCCCTCCTTCCCCCCTCCCATTCCCTTGAGGGGATTGTCCAAAAATATCTGTAATGAGTGAAAAATGGTTAAAGAAAGTATTATAAATTTTAATGATCCAAAATTGTCAGAAGAGTTAAGCCTTATTGAGAATAGCAGAGTTGACTCTCTTATTTCCCTTGATAGGATCCTTACCAAATTCTTATCAATTATTTTTTAATTTATTATTAAAATTTTAATATCGTACCTGGCTTAATCGTTATAAAAAAATCATCATTAAAATTATTTTTTACAATTAAATCATTAAGAATAATTTCTGGCTCTCTGATTGGTTCTGTCGTAAGAATAAATGTTCCCCAATGCATACCAATAGATTTTTTTGCGCCTAAATCAAAAGCAGCATCAAGCGCCTCTTCAGGATTCATGTGACTTTTTTTCATAATCCTTCTTGGTGAATATGCACCTATTGGAATAAAGGCTATGTCTGGGTTTCCTAATCTCTTGTTTATTTCAACAAAATCCTTTGAATAACCTGTATCACCTAAGTGAACTAACTTAATGTTTGGATTTTCGATCCACCAGCCTCCCCATAAACTTTTGTTCTTATCAAAAAGGCCTCGTCTAGACCAATGTTGAACCGGGACAAATGTGAAGGTTGTATTTTTAATAGTCTTTGATTGCCACCATTCAAATTCAAAAACATTTTTTATACCTTTGTTCATAAACCAATTCTTAAGTTTTAATGGCACAAGAAATATTGTATCTGGGTTAATACTATTTAATTTCTTAATGCTACCTAGGTCTAAGTGATCATAATGATTATGGCTAATTACAACCACATCAACCTTTGGAAGATTTTTATAACCTATTGCTGGTTTAATTAATCTTTTGGGCCCAAGAAAGGATAGTGGTGATGCTCTGTTTGAAAAAATAGGGTCTGTAATAATATTAAGATCATAATTATTAATTATGAAGGATGAATGGCCGATCCAAGAGGTATAACCCAATGGTTTTTCTGAGATACTGTTATATTCATTTGATATTTCAATCTCTTCTCTTTCAACTGATTGTAAGGCTCGAAAAAAACTAAATGGTGGAGATTTTTTTTCGTCAACAAGGTCTTCATTCAACATTGCCTGGTTGTCAGTATTCTTAAAAACTTCATCTTCTAAAATTGAACATGATGATAGCAATACTAGCAAAATGAGAGGATGAAGAATTTTCATTACAATTTTTGTTCAGGAATACCATCTTTTATTGACTTAACATTATTATCCTCATCAAAATAGACTAGTGTAGGTTTATGTATTAATGAAGCTTCTTCATCATATAAACCATAAGCACATATTATAATAATGTCTTTTGGTGAAGCTTTATGAGCAGCCGCACCATTAATTGATACTGTTTTAGAACCTGCTTCAGCAGCCATTAGGTATGTCGAAAATCTCTCGCCATTGGTAACATTATAAATATCAATTTTTTCATATTCTTGTAACTTACCTTTTGCTAATATATCTGTATCAACAGCACAGGAACCCTCATAATCCAATTCAACTTGGGTTACATTTATACGGTGCAATTTTGACCTTAATAGAGTTTTTTGCATTTTTACCTCAAAAAAAATTAACTAGTTAACCAAAATATTATCAATCAACCTGACATTACCTAATTTTACCGCAATAGCAATCAATACTGATTCATCATTCTCACCTGCATCTTCTAAAGTTTCAGGATTAAGAATTGATAGATATTCTGGAAAAATATCATCCTCTTTAAAAGCCTCAATAGAATTTATTATTAATTCATTATGAGTTTTATTTTTTATATTATTTTTAATGAAAGTTAACTGTTCATAAATTTTTGGAGCAATTTTTCTATCCTCAGAAGTTAATAAATTATTTCTTGATG
>Ga0222719_10000970_pt1 | contig 28571 bp, 30 predicted proteins | sample C33_34DmetaG_FD_165039 | JGI IMG/M metagenome (GOLD analysis project Ga0222719, IMG submission 165039) | Estuarine water microbial communities from San Francisco Bay, California, United States - C33_34D | ecosystem: Environmental > Aquatic > Marine > Unclassified | place: USA: California...
TAGTTTCCGTCCCACTACCTATTAATACACCAGAATTGCTACCTGTCTTCAACTTTATTAAAATCTCTTTTCCGCCTTGTCCTGATGCGGTTGGTAACTCTACGTTAATAGGTCCACTCGTCGTATCCAAAAAAACAACATCTGAATCACTTGACATAGAAAAATCAGACGTTACATTGTTATATGTTCTTCTTGAACTACTTCCGCCAGTATTGAATTCAGACCAGTTGCCAGAATTATTCGGAAGAAAGCCTGTATCACCGTTTCTAGATTCACCGTCTAAGATAGAGTATTTATAATATTTATTAGCAGAGACATCAGCGTGATAACCACTAGCTACATACGCCAACATGCCGTCTTGAAGCATACCGGATGGTATATTTACAAGAATGTCCGTTCCGCTTCCAGATACGTATCTTAAACCACCTCTTTGCTCTGTGTCCAAGATAATCGGATGCGTGCCGTTGGTACTCCAAGTCCCCGGCCAAGCATTTCTCGATAATCCATCGTAATTTGCCATCCTTCAGTCTCCTAAGATATCTGTACGTATGTGTTGCCGGGATTAAGAGTTATACCATAAAGATTATACCCCTCCGCTACATACCCCGCAGCAGGACTATCTGGCTCTAAATCAACCGTAGTTTCTGTTATGTCTTCAGACGATAAAGTGGATAGAAGCGATGAATCGTTACCAGTTTTAAATGTGGTCGGCTGAGAGGCAGAAGACCTAACGGCAAACCACCAAGCTTTTGGAACAGAATCGGAATTCGTAATATAACCGTCTATTGTTTTGACTTGGTTTCCAAGCTCTGTTACGACAGATGAATCAAAATCATTTGTATCTACAATATCCGCTCTAGACGGAGGGTTAGATTTACTAGTTGTGAATATATAAAAGCTAGGATAAGTAAATGAAGCAGATATACTACTGTCGCTAACCACTCGTTGTGTAGTGTATTCCGCTCCGGTTACAGTACTAGGTCTAGTAAAGTCTGTTGTAGCAGTAATAGTTCTGCCGCTATTATTATCTTTATGTATTGACGTAGTAAATGTCATCGTTCCATCATCACTGGAATTACTAAGAGTACCCTGACCCGTGGTAATTGTAGTAGAAGCGTTTGAAGAATTAGACAACCCCGTGATTGTTAGATTATAACCAACAGAAGAATATGACTGTAAGAAATTATTTCCAGTTAGATTGTTGAATGATATTGAACTTGACGCACTTTGCCAACTAAAAGAAATAGATGCCGTTTCTGAAATAGTGCTATTATCTTTATCAAGAAAACTAACAGTGGCGCTAGCAGATCCACCAGACAGGTCAGATGTAGATGAGTAAATTGGAGAGTCTCCATCAACCGTAAAGGTCTGTGTCCAATCAACCCCTCCTCCGGGTGTAGCTGAAGGGCCGGTGGTAGAATATAAAGAAACATCCGATGTTACAGAACCAACAACGGAAGTTAAAGTAGATTTAACACTATTTACATAATTAGTTGTAAAGTCTGACGGATTGTCAACACTAACTGTCCACTGAGAAACCGGCTGATCCCAATATCTAGACTGACCATTTGCAGAGACAGATGGGCTGAATTGCGCTACTTCTAGCTGAAACAATCCATCACCATTTATCGAGGCGGTTCTGACTGTCTGCTCAGTGCCGTCTGCGTCAATAAATATTGTGTTAATTCTATATTGATTATCACCACCGCTAACAATAAACTGCATACCAGATGGATCTAGTGTAGAATTTACAGCTATTCCAGAAACCGTAGCAATATCTGATAGATTTTGTGTAATTTGAGCTTGGAGCGCGCCACTTACCAATACAGCGCTGTGATCTTGGCTGTCAACGTAGTCTCTAGCCCATCCAGAAACTGCGATAGCACTGTGATCTTGAGAATCTACATATTCTCTTGCAAATCCGCTAACAGCAGTTATTTGTGATTCATTAAAGTCAACCCTTGACTCAAAGTAACCAGAAATAGGCGTATCGTCATAAGCATCAGACAAAAGACCTGAAACGGTAGCTATATCTAGAACGTTTTGCTCTGCGAGGCCAGAAGCGTATGTGGCGACTCCAGAAACATAGCTATCATCATCCTGAGTTAAAAATGTAGCCTCTGCCCAGCCGGAAACTGCTATAGCACTGTGATCCTGACTGTCAACATAATCTCTAGCCCACCCAGAAACGGCTATAGCACTGTGATCCTGACTGTCAACATAATCTCTAGCAAATCCGCTGACAGCAATTATTTGTAGGTCACTGGAGTCAACCCTTGACTCAAAATAACCAGAAATTGCTGTATCATCATAAGATTCACCACCAACTCCAGAAGCTGCTGTTTCTTGAGTTGTTCCATCAGAAAATCTAATAACATTAAACCTACCGCTGGGAGCAATTACATTACCTACAGTTTCAAAATCACCATATTGATTAATGCTGGCTTTTTCATCTGTAGAAACGCTCCACGTTTGTAGATCAGAAATATGACCAACACTAGACTCAACAGTAAATACAGTATAACCTATAGAGGAGTTTTTGACGGCAGTAGTTTCGTCTGAATTAAGATCTAAGTTTTGTATAGCAATTTCACCACCATTTTTACGAATATCAATAATATTCTTTAATTGGTGAGTTACCTGTAAGCCTTCAGAAGCTCCATCTCCAATACTTAAAATAGAGCTAGAGTTACCTCTTAATTCAATAAAACCGTCTTTACCAGAGACATAGGCATAGTAAGGCGCCACGGTTTCAGACTGGGTTGTTTTTAATCCGATCTTCCAAGTAGGATCTGTTCCTTCAGCGATAAAGAAAGAGGCCACTCTATTTGTATAATCAGTAGATAAAGCTTGCCAGTAATCACCATCGTCCGTTCTTTTGAACGCAAATGGCGTTGGGAAAACGACAGAATTGCTTTCGTCTTTATAGATAAGTCTATCTGCTGGAACAACCGAAAATACAACACCAACACCATTAATGCTTATTTTATTATCGCTATTAGAACTTTGAAAAATGGTATCTCTACTTAAAGTATTAGAACCAGCAGTATAAGTACCAATACCTATTTCAAATTGATCTTCATTTTGAATACAGTAGTAAGTTGTATTACCATCGCCAATAGCGCCAGAAAAAGTTTGAAATCCACCAAAAGTACGGCCGCTGAGAGTTACTGCCCCAGTGCCTGAAGTAATTGTGGTTTCTTTTACTCTATCTGCTATTATTAATGACATCTTAAATTCCGTTTAAATAAAACTATATTATATCTTATACTATTATACACATTCATTGAATTTATTTAAATATCATAGCTCACTTAATTTTTTACGCATTAGGGCGGGACTAACAGTTGATACAAGGGTCTACTGGGTTTGGGTTTGGGGGGATCGGTGGGCTGGTTGTTGCGCAACACTCATTGTCGAAGTAACAGCAACTTACCATAAGGGTGTTTACAAAGCAGCCAGCACTCCAAAATCCATCACAATCTTCTTCGAGAACACCAGCTTGTATGTCAGGCGAACAGTTTACACATCCTGCGTAGCAGCAGCCAAGAGGGGGTGGAGGGAGGGTCGTTGTTGTTGGTAATGGAGTTGTTGTAGTTGGTGGGACTAAAGTAGTGGTTGTTGGTCCAGCGGTTGTTGTAGTTGTTGCTGGGGGGAGAGTAGTTGTTGTTGGTGGTGAGGGTGTTGTTGGTGATGGGGTTGTTGTGGTTGTTGGGGCAGCTGTAGTTGTAGTCGTAGTACAAGCAGTTCTGGGACATTCTGGGCAAATGCTAAGGTACCAGTATTTAGCTTTTTCTTCACAAGTGCCACGTCCGTATGTCGCTCCATAACCGGCACTTCTCAGGTCAAAATATAATTTCCGTGCGTCTTCAAGATTGTCAAAGTCTTCGCATGGCGCAAAATCACCTGTATCACCAAACTCTCGCCAGTTACGAGGTAATAGATTGTTGGGTCTGTTCGGACCCGGAAAACAAGAGTCTATTATATCATCTGAACAGAATGATCGACAGTAAACAACAAAATGTTCATTTGGAGTAGGTGTTGTCGTTGTTGTTGGACCCTGAGTAGTCGTAGTTGTTGGAGCCTCAGTAGTCGTGGTTGTAGTTACACATATGCCGGATTGAACACTAAACGCATCGCAAGCATTAACTCCGAGGGTAGCAAAATCGGGACAGCACGGATGTGCATACGAGATACACATGCCGAATGGAGGTTCTACCACTTCACCTTTTTCACTCCAGAAGACAAGGTAGGGATCTGCACAGCTACACATACATCCCTCTGTAACACCCCAGCCAGTAGATTCAAAGTGACCTTCATAATCTGAAATATTAGGGTCTCCTGAAACATATACATATTGACATCCAACACTGGATGATTGGCTTAGGCAAGGGGAGGGAGCATCAAAATCGCAATCAAAATGGACGAATGGCGTATCATTACAATCGCAACATGGAACAATTGCTGTTGCGCACGCACGATCCGATGACGTTAAATCATTAATAGCTTGAGGGCCGTATGTTCCGAAAAGCTCACCAAGCATGTAATTAGAACTCGGACAATTACACGGACATGTAGAGCTGTTAATGCTAGACCTAGTCAGTTCAAATGCCCTGCCATTGAAACTGTATTCACAAATCAGATTACTCCACTCAGGGCATGGGGGAGGAGGTGGAGGAGGTGGTGGTAACGTAGTTGGCGGATACGGCGTCGTTGGGGGGTACAACGTCGTTGTTGTCGGACAACAGTAATCACATTGATGAGGTCTACCCATTCTACTTCCCGTAAATTGATTTCGCTTCTTCTAACATCTCATTGTATTTATTTTCATCAAATTTAGATTCTTCTACAAATTCTTTATATACAGGTGACAAATCTAAATCTAATTCAGTAAACTCTAATATGTAATTTCTTACCTTGTTGTCTATTGTTAATTCATACTTAACGCCGTCTGGTCTAGCAAATCTGTGTAACCACTTTAAAAATGGTAAACATAATGCTTTTCTGTTTGCCTTCCTGTACTTTTCATGTATATAACATTCTTCTCCACCAAAACCTCTACAGTGTTCATTAAATCCAAGCCAAGCATGTTTTGAAGTAAAAAATAGCCCAAGCCCTTGAGAGAATATTTCAAATTCGCTTTCGTTAGAATCAAACCCAAGTTTTGAGAATCCTAGCTTTTCTAGTAAGGCTTCATGACCGGGATAATTTACTTCCTGTGGAAAAATTGTGAAACAGTGATCACAATAGCCGATTGGGTGTTGTTTTTCAAGATCAACAAATTTACACTTGTTATCTTGGCTAACTATGCTAAAGTTTTTCTTTTTGCATCTACAGGTCCAAGCTGCTCCCCAACGACCCCACATTTGACCACCCCACTCGTCGTTAAAATGAGTAGAGATCATAGTCAGATTATCGTAGACCAATGGACCTTGATACAAATGCATTGTATTAGGGTATCTATCTATAAACTCAAATAATTTTTCTAGGGTTTGTATTACTGGACAGAGAAGAACATGGCAATCCATAACAAGAACGAAATCGGTTCTAGCTTCTTGGATTATTTTATTTCTCGTTGAAGAAGTACCTTGAGAATCTGGAAAGTCTATTACTCTAAACCTATCGCCAAGTCCAGTTCCTGCTTTGAGAGCTTTAACAGCATGTGCGTGTTGATTATCTTTAGAATTTTCAATAATTACAAACTCAAGTCTGTTAAGTAAGTCCTCTCTTTTGTTAAATCTCAACTCCTTTAATATGTCTTGAATTGTAAAATAGACTCCGTGAAAATCTGTATGGTGAGCCATGCCTATTGTTATTTTCTTCATTAACTTTCCTCATGTTTAAAATCCTAATTATTCTGTGTGGCTAACATATGTTTGTGAACAAGTCCCGTCTGTGCAGTTCATATTTGTTGTTAGTGTTGCACCACCGCTTGGTGAACTCCCTGTAGCTGCGAAATATAAGGATTGTATAGTGTTATTATCCCAATCTGTTGAACAGTCACAACCACCGCAAGAGCCACCACTGTCGTACTCCCATTGACCAGAAATATCACTAAATCTGTAGACACAAGATTGTGGGCTTGCTGTTGTTGTAGTAGTTGGACCAACCGTTGTTGTTGTTGTTCCGGGGACTTCCGAGCAGTTATGCGCCACAAAACCATTGGCGTAGTAAGTATGATCGCTATTTCCATCTAAAACTAGATCATAAACATCAACACTGTAAAGCGATTCATTTTTATCTATAGAAATATCTTTAATGACAGTTGGACCGTCTTCTGTTTGTATTATGTCACCAATTGACATCTGTTTAATAGTTCCAGTTTTTTCAATTTCATTGTATGTTTCAAACCTAGCTTTGGACATTTCTTTGTCAGCAGTTATCCACAGGTTATCATTCGATTTAAATATGTGATCTGGCGTGGAAAAGAATTTAGATTTATTTATGCTGATAAGTCCACGATCACCAACGATTGGGTTTTCAATATCTACAACTTTAGCGCTTTGACTTGACGAAGTTTCTACTAAATCACCAACTCTTACTTCATCAATTCTTAGATAGGAGCCATCAGACATTTTAACTAAGGTATCACCAGTGAAGCAGGTTGAGATAGGGGGATCAGTCGTAGTGGTAGTAGTAGGGCCTACTGTAGTAGTGGTAGTAGTAGGGCTTACCGTAGTCGTGGTAGTAGGTTCGGAAGTTGTCGTGGTAGTAGGTTCAGAAGTTGTCGTGGTAGTAGGGCTTACCGTAGTCGTGGTAGTAGGGCTTACCGTAGTCGTGGTAGTAGGTTCGCAGGTCGTAGTAGTAGTCGGTTCTGTTGTAGTCGTTGTAGTTGGAGCGGCAGTCGTTGTCGTAGTCGTTGTAGTGGCTGGGTTTGTTGCGGTACAACTAACCCAAATGGGTCTCCATTCAGTTCCATGCTTGGCGAACTGAGCGTACATACCATTGTATATAGTTAGATTAGTATCTCTATTCACAGCGTAATAAGTTGGGCCGTCTTCACAAACTCCGTCGCAAATTCTCTTTTCGGTAAACCTACCAGAAGTAGGAGAGCAAAAACTACTAGGAGCTTCAACGTCTTCAATGAAGAAACCTTCAGCAAACCTTTGTAGACCAGAACCTGAAGGGCAAACAGTATCCCCATTAACGGTCAGGTCTCCATAGATTTGAACATCTCTAAAGAATCCATCCCATCTAAGCTCAGGTGTTCCAAGGTTAAGTCCGTCAAAGCATGGTATAATATCTGACTTAGAATCAATTCTGTCTGAATTAGGAAAGATTAACTGATTATTTAGAGATCTCCAAGCCCTGTTGTCGTTACCTAAATTAAATGACCTAGTTACGGTTGGAGATACGTCACCAGAAACTTGGAGTGTACCATAGTTATGTAACTCATTGGTTCCAATTGCGAGTTTTAACTCTTGTAAGTCACCACGAAGAAGTGGCGTACCCGAACCGTGAAGACAGCAATTTCCAGAAGCCTCTGGATGAGAACCTAGATAAAACTGATAGCTATCCGATTCTCCTATATAATAACCAGCACCGTGACCGATAGCTATATTAAAATCACCCCTTCTAGTATTGTATAGACTCTTTAAGCCTAAGCCAACATTGCCATGACCTTCTATATTACCTATTAAAGATGAGTGTCCAATCGCTGTGTTGTAATTACCGTCTAGGACGCAGGAAAGCGAGAAAGCACCTACCGCAGTGTTTTCCCTTCCATGAACATTGCCTTGCATTGAGGCGTAACCAAAAGCGCTATTGTCTACACCGTTTTCATAAGAAAGGTCTAGACCGTTTAGGCTGAACTCACCAACTCTTGTCTGTCTAGATTCGGTAGATTCGATATTTAGAGCTTTAATATTATGTAGCTCTAAAAACCTATGACTAGAATCCACTAAATTTACAATACTATCTCTAATGTCTTTAGGGGATATTTGCTCTGTAGAGTTATCTGGGAGATAATTATCTAACGATAGAATGAAATCATTCTCTGAGTACTCAGCCATAGTCCTGTTATATCCTAATTAAATTTAATTTTTAGATTAGTTACATCAAATTTTACTGAATCCCCTTTGTAAACAATTCTTGGGTTAGAAAGCTCTGAGTGTAAGAGAAGATTTCCCGATCTGTGTACTGCTGTGTCAGTAATGGCTATACCAGAAACCCAACCCCAGTCCACCAATGCTTTACTAAAAACTATGGAACCTGAATTTTTAATTAAACCACTGCCATAGTCGTGTTCTTGTTGTTCATAAATCCAAGTGGTGTCACCTTGAAAAGAAGGATCTCCAAGGTTTATTCTAGCATAGCCCGTGTGGTTTCCATTTACTCCGCTTGGCATTTCAGGGATTGTCTCTCCGGTGTCAGAGTCTACAGGAACACCACTACAGAGAGCAATAGCTATTGTGTCAGGTTTTAGAAAAACCTCACTTTTAAATATATGATGTAATAAACCAGACTCAAGATAGTCCGACATAGCAGTAGTCATTATTGGCTCCTATTCCTAAAAATATATATCATTTGCTCTATTATACACAAAAAAAGGGTTCCCCCCAAAAAAGAAGGAACCCCTTTATTGTTTTCACTCTAGACTAAAAACTTAGAATGAACCCAAGAGGATTCTTCTGTTGTCTAGAACACCGAAGCCAAGTTCAGCAAATCCGTAGTAGCCAGCTCTCTGCTGTCTATGAAGAGTAGGATCTTCAAATACTTGAACAGCTTGCTTCATTGGCATAACAAAACTGTCATTTGCGCCTTGGTCAAGACCGACAACAAGCTCAGTGTCGCTACTAGCAAGGCCACCACTCAATGAGTTAGTGAAGAAGTCTTGATATTCTTGACCTTCTCCAAGCTCATCTAGATCGTGAAGGCTAACACCAAAGATGCTAGTGATAGGAGCGCCATCGCCACCTGCATTATAAATAGCAGTTCTGGTTGCGTCAGAAATCTGATCAAATCCCCAGTTGCGAACGTCTTCAAGAGCTTCTGGTGAAACGTAAAGGTCTGTCAAGCGACCACGATTTGCAGAACCGGTGTTACCACCAGCGTTACGACGCATAACCGTTTGCATCAAGCTAACAAGTCTCTTGGAGAACATACCAGCAGTTGCGTCACCATCATAAACCAAAATGTTGCGGTCAACACCAGCAGCAAGAAGGGTGTGCCACCCGTCGTCATTCATTTTCTTGACGAAGCCAGCTTCCAAAACTTGCATAGCGCGACCAACGATGTCCCAACGAGCTTCACGAGCAAAACGAAGCAAATAGTCAATGCTACTTGTGATGCTGTAGGTTGGGATCATTACGTAATCGCCTTCAACTGATCTCTCAGGAACGCGACCGTGACCCGGATTAGTGTAAGCAACATGCTCACCTTCAAGTCCTGGGCTGATGAGATCCAAAGGATACTCAGTGCTTCCGCCTGGCTCAACTTGGATGGTCTCGAAAATATTTCCGAGAATGTTACCAACCAAAACGCCTTTACGGAGAGGGAGTTCTAGAGCTTGCGCAAATTCTCTTTGAGCAGCGAAAGCTACATTCTGATCATTGTCGCCTGAACGACGAAGCAATGTAATGAATTCTTCACTTGGTCTTTCTTTATATGACATTGTATTTTTCTCCTGTTAGTTTAATTAGTTAGCGTAGCCAAAGTTTGGAAGATTGACATAAACTTTAGCGTAACCATCAGCGTCTTTTTGGGACATGAAACGGCCAATCGCCAAGTTACCGGAAGCTTGAGCTGATCCAGCGCTGTTTGTAATATTTCCAGCTGTAGCAGCGTCAGCATAAGCTACATCGCCAGCAGCTGGGCTACCGGTGATATTACTTGTAACAACCCAACCACGAGTAAGAACGGTGACTTTACCACCTTTTTGAACTTCATCTTTGTATTGATTAAGATGGGTTCTGGTTAAGTCTTTATTTACAACGTCGTTTAGAAGGATGCCAACAGGAGCGTCGGTTGCAGATGCTTGAGCATATTTAACCTTGTTTCCACCTTGGTCCATTGCCGCACCAGAAGCAACAGCTGCGTCTGCAACAACAACACCACCACGGGTAGCAGTCCCTTCATTATAGAAGAAACTGATGTCAGTTGATTCTTCGTATCTATCTGCTTTAAGAGCCATAGTTTTAATCTCCTATTTTAATTATTTTTGTGAGAATACGTTATTGGAAAGCCAGTCGGCAATGCTTGCGCGAGTAGACTCAAGTTGATCGTCAGCGCTTTCTGTAACAAGAGTTGCTTCAGAAGTTTCAACATCTTCAAAAGCTTCGGGTGTAATTTCAGCTTCAGCTTCTTCTTCGTCGTCAGCTTTAGCTTCTTTTTCCTTTTTCTTTTCAATAGCTTCCTTTAGTGCAGGAGGCATACCAGCTTCTGCTTCTTTTTCTTTCTTTTTCATGTCGCCGTGTTTATCAGCCTTTGGCTTTTTGCCATACATAGCAACAACAGAATCGAAAGCTTCGTCAGCAAGACCGTCGAATGCAGCAAGAGCAGCATCAACATCTTCTGCGTCAAATCCAGCTTCTACAAGAGCAGCTTTACGCTTCTCCATCTTTTCCTTTTTCTTCATTTCTTCCATATGCTCGTTAGCAGATGCAAGCTCTTCTTGTGACTTAGCCAAAGCATCTTCGAGTTCAGCAACGCGAGCTTGTGCGCTCTTGATGCTTTCTTCGAGTTCAGCAATGCTTGAGTCTTTTTCTTGAACTTCAGCCTCAAAAGCTTCAACCTTGGAAGCAAATTCTTTATCTTTTGCTTCTTCGATTTTAGCTTTAATAGCTTGATTCTCAGCTTTAGCAGTAGCAAGTTCAGCGCGAACTTCTTCCAACTGCTTTTCTAGCAAATTATCTGACATATTGAATTCTCCTATATTAAAATCAGAATTGTCATCTAAATTGAAAGCAACACTCTTTAAAATAACACTTCTTGGATTAGCTGGTTTGGAGACAAGTCCTTTACCAGAAAAAGCAATGTTAGAAAGTGCGCGACCTAGTTTATACCCTTCATATTCTCCATTTCCACCATAAGCTCTAAGGTGTTTTGTTAGAAAAGAAGATTCTTCACTTCTAGCTAAGATTTTCTTATCGCCATTATCATTAGTTAAGGCGTAATCAAATCCAGCAAAAAGACACTCCATAGAGACATACCACTTACCTTGCTCTATTTCTGAGATTATTTTCTCCATTCTCTCACGGTTTTCGTCACCAGTCCAACTGTTATAAAGTACAGCTTGAGTAATAATATCAAAGTCTTCAGGCATTTCTGCATCATCAGCAACAGCCTTTCCATCTTTTGTTAGTACATAGCTACCAGTAATATGTCCAATGATGTCATTTTCATCATGCATAAAATTGAACTGTTTATCTTCAGGTGTATTCCTAGCTGCCCAAGTTGGCTCTGGCAAGAATACATCGTCATTTTTATTCCAACCGCAAGATACTAAAACAGATTCTAAATAGTATAAATCTATTTGATCTTTATTTTCAGCGACAGCCTTAGCTACAATTTCTTCAGGAATTTCCTTTTGAACTATAGCTTCAGCGCAATAGGCAACGCTAGCGGTACTCTTAATGAGATCGCCAATGCCGTCGTTGATTTCATGTTGATATATTTTTATAGTCATAGTTACCTCTACAGAAAATATACACTAAAATTTATATTTTTGAAAAAACAGCTATTTTTAGGCTAAGACAAAATCAATATAAGCAGCAATAGCGGACCTTTTATATTCTTCTATTGACATGTATTCTGTGCTAATTTTATTGTTTTCAAGATGTTTTCTGAATGATTCTGGCATTTTCTTGTTGCCATACAGCGCTTCTTTGAATTTAGAATCAGTCAATTCAGACATTGGCTTTATATTTAATAAAACATCAAGTTTAATTTTTTCTAGGTCAGAAACTTCAGCCTTTGTCAAAGATCTCATATTCTTTTTATTGGCTATAGATAAGAAAGCTTTGTTTAGATTATCAGATATATTGTCATAGGATTTGTTAGCCCAAAGTATAAGTTCTGCTACGCCAGGTTTAGACCTTGGGGTTTCTCTTCTTTTTTGTCTTGGCCCTTCGTCTAATTTATTTGGTGGTCTACCATTTGGATTAACTGGCTTTTGACTTTCTTTTCTTTCTGCCACCTTTTCATTTATCTCTGCTTGCTTGTCCATTTTTTCCATCTCAAACTCCTTGTTGGGATTGTGGAATGGACTTGCTTTTTCCGGCAGTTTATCTGCATTTCTAGCCTTGTCCTCTCTTTTTAGGCGCATCTTCTCGACAGAAGGAACTTCTTTAAATCTCTCAAGAATAGTCTCATGGGATATGATATCTCTGTCAGCAAGCTGTATCAATAGATTCTTTTCAGATGATTCATCAGATAGGCTCATTTGGTCATAAACTATGTGCGCTGGCTTTCTAAAGCCCATAGCTTTACGGACAATCTCTATTTCTCTTTCCCAGAATTTGGTTAATTGATCTCTACCGTACTGTAATCTCTCAACAAGTGTTTTTAGAGATATAAAATTATTAGTAAATCCACCACTTTGACCCGCCATGCCAGTGAGGGTTGGAGGAACACCAAGTCCAGCGTAAATACTATTTAGTACAGAGGTGTATTTCTCTGAGCCTAAGAACTTATATACCTGGCTATTGGACTCACTATAAGAAAGCTCTGGACCCCAAACCAATTCCATTGTACCTCCACCAACATTACTAGCTAGTATATTTCTTAATTTATTGATGGCAGTTTTATTAGGTAAGATTTTATGGTCTAGATTACCCAATGTCCAAAGACGGATATTAGAAATCGCACCATCTAGAGCAGACATGTCAGCCAGTCTCATCTTTTCAAGCATAACAATGTCATCAAGAATAGCATAGACAAGGGGGTTTGCCCACCTCTGCCAGTCATCTTTCTTGTAGTAAGATATAGACAGTCTCTCTTTGTCTAGTTCTATCTTCTTTTCTCCTCGTTTGATAGCCTGCTTGACATTTGGCGGTAACGTATCAATGACATGCGCAGGTATAGAACCTTCTTTGAAGTTGTCTAGGAAGGCTCCAGAATCTATTTCATAGTTTCTAACACCCAAGAACATATTAATGTTACCATTCTTCATGTCAATATTCAGTGGGTTAAAGAAATTATATCTCCAAGGTATTTGATTGCGTTCTATTTCTGGCAACTCTACAGTAATATCGTTTGCCATAGACTTAATATATTTAGTTATGTCTGGGGTAATATTGGCATAGCTCTTGTATACAATAGCCTGACCAGTTCTGTATAGGTTGTTTAGGAATCTTTCTGAGCGCTCCTTGCCGTCAATCTTCTTAAACCATTGCTTGAAAAACTTTTCTACACTTTCATTTTCGTGAACGATGTTAATACCTTGACAGCCAAAGTCACCCATCAGGTCAATTATGTTGCGGATGATGCCAACCTTGTCGTAGGCGTCCATGCACATCTTGATTATTTTCTTTTGCTTAGTGGGAACTTGTTCTTCGGGGCGGAAAGCATAGTAATCGTTATAGCCAAACGAAGGTCTTACCGACCTATTTGGCTCGATGTCTATAAAATCCCTATAGAAATGCGAGGCTTTTGATACGCCCTCGTAAGCATCTAGAGATCCAGAAAATTGTTCAAAGGCATCTTTTTTGCTCTGCTGGTTGCCTTCGTCCCATGTAATCATATGATTGTCGTTCATTATTTCTCCAAGCAATTGGAATGTAATTGGAATACATTTATATTATACACGTTAATAGACATCTTTCATAGAATTAGTAAACCAGCTTGGTCCAATGTATAGATCTTTTTCTTTTTTCTTTGATTTTGTACTAGTAGCAAACCCTCCATAGAAGTTATATTCTGCTTGCTCTGGGGTTCTGTCTATAATTCTGGCTGCCATATTAGCCATTAGTAGGGATGAATATCTATCTTTTCTCTGTTTACCTTTCTTTCCGGTTCCAACAACAGTCTCTGGTGTGTCCCATTTGTCTCGACCGGAAGCTGTTTGTGTCATTTGAATCATAGCTAGTTCATCCTTCAACTCTTCTATTTCCATTACGCACTGCTCTAATGTGTCGAACATCCTGCCTTTCATGGCGTCTTCTGCGCTAGATATGCCCAAACTAACAGAGTCGAATCTTGGGAAAAGCAACGCCCTGTCTTCAAAGTCTTTCCTCATTCCATGATTTGCCTCTGCTAGCCACTCATGCTTCGCAAACTGACACATCTCAAGTATATGTAAGCCTTGTTCTCCGTCCGTATCCTTTGGTTTGTCATCGTCTATAACCGGCCATATTGGTAGCTCACCTTCTTGTATTTTATCTTTATCGTGTAAACCCTCCATTACAGCTATACCACCACCCTGAGCGTCTAACGCTATATGATGACAAGGAAATAGTTTCATAAGATCACGGATCTTTCTAACGCAGTAAGCATAAAAGTCTGTCTCTTTAGAGTAGCCTCTTTTCACTTTCTCTTTATGTTCGCCTCTGTTGGTGGTCCAGCAATGAACTATTCTCCTATGACCATTGTGTAATTCTAATACAACGATACTAAAATTATCAACCTCAGATGCAGGGTCAATACCAAATACATATCTCTTATCTTTATCTCCCATTAGTTTAGCTTCAAATACTATAGGTTTTTTACTTATATCTAAAATAGCTTCTTTGTTATCATTACCTTCATTAGCTACGCATTGTTCTATAAGGGTTCTTTTAAAGAATCCTTGTGAATCGCGCGTAAAGCACGCGCCAAACTCCATTTGATAGATACCAGCATGAACTGTCGCCTTGGATCTAGCGACCTGTGAGGCATCCATAAAGCCTTCTGGGAGCAATTCGTAAGGAATACGGATTATGGAATAATCTTTCCAGTTAAAGTCTTTGGGTGGATCTTCACCGAATATGTCTCTAAGTCTAGCTTGTTTGCCTTGACTTTTAATTATAGCTTTCCATTTTTTCCAATAGTCAGCAAAATGGTTAAAGTCATAATAAGCAGTACCGCTTAGAATAATTTGGTTGTCTTTCTTTTCTATCATGTCGTCTGTAGATTCTTCTATTTCTATTCCTAGCTCTTTAGCTTTTTTCCTAGAAGCAATTTTCTTGACATTCTCAATAGGATCTGAGCTAACGGCAGCGAAACCAGCAACCACAGTCTCAAAAATATCTCGCGGGATAGAAGCAAACTCATCAGATATAATATCATTAGCACGCTGCCCTCTAATTTTCTGTCCGTCTCCAAGAGGAAGACAAGTAATACGGGATTTATTAATCCGCATAACACAACGGTCCACATCCCTACGTGGTCCACTATTCGCATCGCACATACTCCTTAAAATGGGCGCATTGTTCCAAATTGTTTCCATGTACTCAAAAAGAACTTTAGATTGACGAAAAGCTGCGCCCACAACAACAACCTTTCTGTCTGGTAATATAAGCGCTCTAATCATTGAGTATAATGATAATATAAATGATTTACCAAAACCACGACTAGCTATGAGCATTGGGAATTTTCTGTTCCACATTTCACACAAGAACAAAGCTTGAGATGGCAAGATATTGATATTAAATACATGTTTACATAAAAAAGAGAAATACTCCGGCCTTGTCATTAGCCATATTAGTCTTAGGTGGTAGTCTTCATCATTAAAGCTAACCATTTCAAATGGATTAATTAAGTCCTCTTTTTTAACATCATCTAAATTAAGCCAAGCTTCGTCTATGTTTTTTAAATTATTGCTCATTTATAAATCCCATCTACAAATCCGTAGTAAACAGCTTCTTCGGCATCTAAATACCAGTCACCGTCTTTCATTTTTCTTTTGATGTACTGTCTAGTTTTAGACACGTTATATTCTCTTTCTAGAAAAAATTCTCCAAATTTAGAGCATTGCTCTGCATAAATTGTTATCATTTTTTCGGCATTGTTTTTATCTACAGTCGAATAGTTCTGAGAGCTTAGGAAATCACCAGATAAATCCGTTGAACCAAAGTGGCACATAAATATGGCATTAGGTGTTATAAGCCTCCTTCGAGCCGCCTGAATTATCACAGTACCCATAGAGCATAATTGACCATAAGCTATAAAGGTTGTTCTACATTTACAGTTTTTTATGGCATCGTATATACCCATTCCAGAATACCAACAACCACCAACCGTCTGCATATGTATTGTTATTGGCTCTTTGCTTAAATTCTTTAGTATGTTTATATTTTTTACAAAGTTCTGAACCATCCTATGATCTACACCAGCTCTGTCTCCAGAGTCATCAAATTCATTTAAGTATATTTCCCTATTCTTTACGTCTATATTATAACTATGAATTTCACCAACGGTATCTCTATTAGCTGTCATGACTACTCCATGCTATATTTTTCGTTAATCCGTTTTAATATACTAAGAACGGTCCATTTAGCGTTCTTTTTAGAGTCACAAAATATAACATTGACACCGTGATTTATTTGTAGCTCCATGAGATATCTTAACATATATTTATTAGTGATTCTCAGATTTTTAATTTCTTTCTCAGGCACATCTGATCCTTCTGGAAAGTCCATTAAGTCAGTAAGTGAAAACTCTAAGATTAGAAATCTATGTGGGAATTCTTTCATTCTTTCTATTTCGGCGTCAAATCTACGTCTGCTGACACCAACATTATTTGCTAGCTCTACCACGCTAGCTTTTCTTTCCACGCAAACTTTATCTTCAAGACCTTCTACACTGTAGTCACCAGTGTCTAGTTTTCTAACTACCATACCTTTACATACATGGTATTTTGTTCTAGCGGCTTCAAAAGTGTACCCTTGTTTTTCTCTTGTATCTTTTATTATTGTGAATGGTCTGATTTTACCCATTGTTTTTTCTCACTATACTCTGAAATAAGGATTGATAGAGGGTCTCGTGACCCGTTACTTTACAGTGACACCATCGACATAGTGTAATTCCGTTATCAACGTCAAATCTCAAAGCTGAAGCGCTAGCCCATTTTCTTATATGGTGCGCATTTAGGTATTTCTTCTTTTTGCAGCCAGGCATTTGGCAGCAAAAGTTATCTCTTTTGTATACTTTTATTCTCCAGTCTTTATATATAGGGTCGTGATAATCTCTTTTACTCATGATAAATCACTCATAACCATAAGTCTTACTAAATCTTCAAATGAGTGTTTAGGTTGCCATTTTAACTTTTCTTTTGCTTTACTACAATCTCCACGAAGATAATCAACTTCTGCTGGTCTATAAAATTTTTGATCTATAATAATTAGATTTGACCAATCTTCAATACCAACAGTTGAAAAGGCTATAGATAGGAATTCTCTTACAGAGTGGGTTTCTCCAGTACAAATAACATAGTCGTCTGGACAATCCTGTTGAAGCATCATCCACATCGCTTCACAGTAGTCACCTGCGAACCCCCAGTCTCTAAAAGCGTCTAGGTTTCCAAGTCTGAGTTTTGGGAACTGTAGCTGTTGTTCTCTGTTCTTCCTTCCTTGTACATAAACTTCATCTTCATCTTCAAGAAGATCTTGAGGTAAAACCCCATTGGTATTACACCACTTGATAAAATCACCTATCCATTTAGTTATTTTTCTAGTTACAAAATTTTCGCCACGTCTTGGTCCTTCGTGATTAAATAAAATACCAGCACTGGCATGTAGACCATAACCCTCACGGTAAAGTCTAGTCATGTAATGGGCGGCACATTTAGAAATAGCATAAGGGCTTTGAGGTAGGAATTTAGTGTCTTCGTTCTGGTATTTGCTTTCAGATGTCATACCAACCTCTATGTCATAGTTGCTACCAAACATCTCACTACTGCTCGCTTGATAGAATCTAGATTTTATCATACCTAAATCAGCCATACACTGTAAAATATTAAGGCAACCCTTACCGGTTATATCCCAAGTTAATGCAGGTTGGCTAAAGGATACAGCAACATGGCTTTGAGCAGCTAGGTTATAAACTTCATTGGCATCTTGGTTCTCTCTGAGGATATTTATAACAGAGTGGGCGTCTGTTATATCACCACTTACTATCTCTAAATTTTCATTACTTAGTAAGTGAGTGATTCTAGATGTAGTTTCTACGCTAACCCTTCTAGTTACCCCTATTACTTTATAGTTTTTTTCTAGTAGGAGTTCTGATAGATGACTACCGTCTTGACCGGTTATTCCAAAAATTATTGCTTTTTTCATATTCCTAGTTGTCCTTATTGTTATTTATTTCTAAGAGAAATACAATATATATTTATGTGTGCTTATGTATCAATTGGTCCTGCGCGAATCAAGAAGCTCGCGATTTAAATGATACATATTTATCAATCTATTATAAAATCTTTTATGTCAAAATTTGTCACTGGTCTAGTATGCCCGTCTGTCTGAAAAAATACTGGACCTTTTTTTGGTGTTAAAAATAATTCCTTTTGCGAGTCATATGCTAATTCTTTGTCATGCCAGTTGGTTATATCTATTGATCTATCACATAAATCTATGTAGTATTCCGCAGACTCGCGCGTTGGTACTAGTATGGCGTGCGCAGCTAGTGAATTCTTAACTCTATAGTATTCATCGTTGTGCGATGTAAGCTCAAGCCTTCCTTGTCCGGCGTCATGTAAGCTTAATCCAAGATATATCAGTTTAGCATCTTTATCTATCTGTAAGTCAAACGGAAAGTCGTGCAAAAGTTCAACGTCATCTTCTAGTATTAAAAGTGGAAACTTGTTTGTGTCTACTGCAAGCTGTGCCGCTCTCCTGTGTGCGCCTGAAACTATGTTTACAATAGCAACACCATCTTGAACTGGGACGGCAAGTCTTTCGTATGGCAATCCTAGATCTGTTAATTTTTCTTCCATTAATTGACGCTTGCCATTGAAGCTAGGCTTTTCGGAGTTAATGTAATGAATGTATGAATCCGACAGTTTACTCATCTACCAATACCTTTTCGCCACTTATATTTATTAATTTGTTTTTATGTTCCTTTAATTGCTCTCTTACGGAGGATGTATCTAGCGTCATACTTCTTGTGTACCCTATTCCAGATTTATCACTTACAAGAAAGGGAAATTTTTCTGTTTTCACTACGTGAGGCTCATTGAAATGAAAATATTTATTCAAATAACTTTCGTCGTTCCAAGGCGGTTCATGTGGTATCTTTCTATCTTCTATCTGCCACTCTCTTAAAAGTTTACATAGATCTATTAATTTATCTCTTTCGCCCCCAAAGAAAGCGCCGTAATAGTACATTTGTGGGAGGTCTGTATCTTCAGGGACATAAGCTTTTGAAGCAGGGTTTCTATCAAAGGGTTTTGAGTCTTTCATCCAGCACCTATTTCCATAATGCTCACCTCCTACTAGTTCTCCAATAAGATTGGACATATCAAATTCTTGATTAACACTTGTGTCTGCATCTAGGTAATAAATATAATCAACGTCTTTATTTGCTAACTTAATTATATTTTTAAATTTAGAATTAGTACCCTCAACCCAGTCTGAATGAGAGTCATGATAATATTCTATGTCTATATCACTTTGTAGATAATCTTCTGGATCAGTGTCAGAAAAGAAGAAAAAGGTTACTTGGTCATCACCTTTATAAAAATGATAGAACCTCTTAATAAACTTAATTCCTAGCACAAAGTATGAATTGGTCGCTACGATTGCTATTCCTATTTTTTTCATCAATCTCTCACTGTGTCTGGGGTAAGGAATGGTTGGTCAACAGACTCGTCAGTATATTTATGAAAAACAGAAAGACGCTCTTTTTCCTTCTCCATAGATAATCTCATCTTTTCCATCATCATTCCGTACTCTCTAGTGATTTCTGGGTTTGTAGCCAAATGAGCCAGCCAGCTTGTAAAATTATGCTTACTGTCCTCCAATCTCTTTACTCTTTGCTCTCTGGTCGCCTTCATTTCTTTCAACATAGAGTTCTTCTTGGTCTGAAGTTCTCTATAATCTTTGTTTAAAGACTCCTGAGAGGCTTTGTAAGAGGCTACTTGCCGCTCCATGTTAAATATCAAATCTGCGTCTTGCGCCTCTCTAGAGTGCGCCCTCTCAAGCTCTAGCATAGTTTCCAGTCTCGATATTTCTTGTATATTTGTTTTATTTCCCTCAAGAGATCTGTTCATGAGTAATTCTAGCTTGATAAGGTCCACTACTTGCATTTCTTCTGTTGGTGTGACATCATCTTTAAATTGAGAAACCACCCTAGACCAATGGTATTTAAAAAGCTGTAGCTCTTCTTCTGTAAATTGCTTTTTTAATTCATTCCAGTATGGGCGTATTGTAAGTTCATACTCGGCTTGTTTTTGTGGATCGTAAGCATGAAGCCAAGAAGGGTTTTTAAAATCGCCCTTAACAACTTTACGACGTATGAATTCAAGAACACTGTCTGGGTCTCTGTTTAATTCCCTTGCTAATTTCTCAAACCCAGCCTCTAGATTCTTTTTTATGTAGGATTCCTCTTGTTTAGAGATCCTGCCCTTCTTCATAGTATCCATGATCTTCTAGAATCTCCTGTGTCTTTTTTATTATTTCTTCCCGTCTAGATTTAGCAATGTATACATCGTTTTGCATTTTTAAATAATCTAGTCGCATACTAGCTGGTAATTCCTTATCAATAATTTTAAGTAAAGATTTTCTATCAATTTCATCCAACCAGTATAATTTAATGTCTATCCAGTGTTCAATCCCATTTTCATTATCTAGCTGCGCAGGTTTATAGACCTTTGACCGATTGTCATCACTACAAGCTACAAAATGATTGTCTCTCACAAAATTCTTCAACCTATTACTCAAATTGGCTGCGAGAAAGTTTTCAAGAGGCCGCTCTTCGTCGTATCGCTCCAAAGCTTCTATACATATGATATTTGCCTCTTGTATCATATCTCTGGACTCATAGCCATAAAATGTGTACTTAGGAGCAGAGCGCTCACATACTTTCTGTATAATCGCCGTAACCTCTTGTTCTGTCATATTTGAAGGTATTTTCATTTTTCACCCCACAGTAATGCTCGCCACTTCTTTCCATTGTATCCCTCAAAACATTTATCCCTCTTATTGTACCTAATCATGCCCTCGATAGGTTTGCGGGTATTTTCTAATAAGATAGACCAAAGCTCTTGTTGATCTATGGATTGGATTGTACCGTTTAGACGGCCAAGTAGCGTTGAGTCTTGAAGCTCAACTATAGAGGGGCATCCTGCTACTTCTGTTGCTAGGACTGTATTAGGAGTGGAGAATAAATCTCTATAGTCTTGGGGGACATATGTCTGTATAAATAGTTTTTTATTTTCAGTAAATTTTACAGGTTTATTGGTACGTCCATCTATATCTGATATGACAGTGACCCTTTTTAAGAAGGTGGCCTTTTTGTTTTTTACCAAGCAACCTATGCCTCGCTCAACTTCTAGCTGGTTGTCTGGCTGTTTTTTAGGGTCTTTATATTCAACTATCTCATAAAAGAATAGTTCATCTGTCTGAAAATTAGATTTTAGGCAAAATTCAGTTAGTGCATTTGCTATATACTGAAATGGACATGGCACATCTTTTAGATCAGCCACATCTAGTAACTGTATTTCATTTTCTTTTTGTGTAGCGCAGCAAAAATAACTATTGCTGGTCTTTTGTCTCATCTTTTCCATTGAGTAGATCCTGTAGCGACTTATCTTCCTTATCTAATTCCTCGTTCACAGCTTTTTTAAGGGCGGCAGTTGCCTTGCAGCAGAGAGTTGCTTCACATGACTTTATGCGTTTATTCATTTCAAATCCTATTTAAATGTTATCTGTATACATATATAGTATACACAAACAAAGACTTTTATATAAAAATCTTGAAATTTAGTATAGAAAAGGGTATTATTGGTATCAGTATATCTACATACGGATATCAAGAATTTAAATCTATATACAAAGCTGGACAATAAATCTCGGCCCTTAGTGTTCCCGCAGGGCATCTGGTATAAAAAATTTAAAGGATGGTTAGGAGTTGGACTCAGGTGTTACCCGCGCCTGATACATTTGGCAGACGGTCGGTTTTAGTAATAAAAAATTAAGTAAGAATTTGCTTAGTTGTGAGTTGTTGGCTCTCACCCACAGGATCAAATCCAAGCAAGCGTCTGGTTGGTGGCTCACTAATTGGTATCTCATGTCCTATCAGGTACTTGCTTGGTAGGATAAAAGCTAGGGGTTTATACAGAGGGCAAAATTATAAGGATGTATATATGATTAAATCACCATGTACTGGGCATTGTAGGGTCAAAGAGGGGCATTGTACGGGCTGTTTTAGGACGGTCGAGGAAATATCTAATTGGAGGAGTATGGGTGAGCAAGAAAAAAGAGAAGTTTGTTTCAAGATATGTAATAGACGATCAAGTGTGCAAGCAGTGCGGGACGAAGGTGTTTCTAATGATGAGCAAAACTAAATTCAAATGTGTCCTTTGCCGCGCTGTAAAAACAGATAGAAAGGGCTGATGCTGGAGGTTTGGGTAATACATATACATATATTTGGATGATTGTGTCTGAACCACCCCGCGTTTTTTAGGGGAAAAAAAGCACCCAAAAACCGAAAATAAAACCCCTCCACAGGGGTAAAATGCCATCATTTTTCTACGCATTTGCGCCCGTGTCCGCGCGCACCGAACGCGCGAAGCACAAGATCCAGCACCCAGCACCTACGCGCACCGAACGCGCGTGCGTGAATCCGGCGATCCGATCCGGCGATCCGATCCGGCGATCCGGTCTTACGTGCGCACACGTAGGCGCGAGGCATTTTGGATTTTTTCTGAAAAGTTTTTTTTTGCCGTAATTTACGGTGTTTTATCGCATTTTTAGATTTTCCAAAACAGTGATTGTGACCTAACTTGTCACTCCTCTCGCGTATAAAGGGTAGAGCGACAACAGTTTTTTCACTTTTCACTTTTTTGGAGTTTCCACAATGGAATACGATTTCAACACCATCGACGCACTATTCGACGCAGTATTCGGTTGCGAATACGATCCGGTCGGATGCACCATTGATCCTGCCATTATCCCTGCCAGTGGCACAATCGAGATTGTCTCTGATGAAATGGAGATAGCGAAAATCGAGTGTGATATCGACGGTCACTGTATCGCCTTCGACTACTACTCTGCCTAATTCGCAGAATTATTATGACCAGTGACCAAACGTGTCACTGGTCTATCCGATACTACTAACAACCAACCAACCAAAGGTAACACAATGAAACGTACAATCAATCCAGCACTCACCGCCAAAGTAATCGACCGCGACAATGCCCGATGCCGTTGGTGCGGATTCGCCAACGCCACCCGCCAACTCGAAGCGGATCATATCGTACCCGAATCAAAGGGTGGTGAAACAACACTTGCCAACCTACAATGCCTATGCTCGGCGTGTAACAAAATCAAGGGCGTGACCGAGTTGCCACCTATGGCGATCAAGGGTGCGATCAAGGGTTTCGGTAACTTCGCTAGTGTAGAGCGTAAACGTGACGAACTAACCGCAATGGTCAAGACCATCAAGACCGACACCCAAGCGGATCTAACGACACTGGCAACCGAGTGGTTCGCTAGTGGCATGAAAAAAATCTATATCAAAAAACGCCTAGCAAAATTGACAACCGATGGAAAAATCCAAAAAATTCTAAATTCGCTCTAATGCGGTGTTGACAACCTACCCGATAACCCTTACCATAACCCTATCACACAACACTTTCCAAGGAATCAAAAATGAAAATCGTAGATACAAACAAAACCGGCGACTATCTTCTGGTTCAACCAAAAAAATTCAACCCGTCTTTACGAATCACAACCAAAGCGGGATCTATCCTCTGTGAAGGTAAACGAGACTACGTTCTAGCAAAATGGAAAACTTTTAAGAATACCTAAAAACGTGACCTAACGTGTCACGACCCTACCCGATACTACTAACATAACAACAACACCCGATTCTGAAAGGATCATCATGAAAGTTCACACCCGCGACCTAGTTATTGGCACAATCATGTCCAGCGGCGAAGTAGTTAAGCATACTCGACCCGCCAACGGTCGCATGATCGTCATGCTAGAGAATCCCAAGACCGGCAAGGTGCGGCAAGGCGACTGGAACCTACGCGGCACGGTAGTCGTCAAATCACACCCCGCAAACAAGATTGGAGCGTAACATGAATTTCCAACTAGCATACCGGCGGGATGCCCTGCCGGAAGTGAAGTTCTTTGAAACCCTACGTGATGCGGAATTGTACGCCGCAAGTATCGTGGAGGATTATGGCGCGACCATCATCGCGATCACTGACCTTCGAGCGCTTAGGTTTTATTACTAAGTCCTTACGTGGTAAGGGTTTACGTCAAGGCCGGCGCCCCCGCTGGCCTAAGTCCTTACCAGTAAACAACTTACGACGATTGTCCTTGCCAATGTAAGCGCATGGGATGCGCCGACAATAAAATAAACAAAATAAATTTTTTCCACTAAACTTCTATTGTATTATGGACGATAAATATATTAGAAAGGGGATAACATGTTAGAAATCATAATGTGGATCGCAGTAATTCACACGGTAATTTTCTCAACTCTAATCGTATGGCAAGAGGGACTATAATGAAAAACGTAATTATCTTGATTTTGTCTTTTCTTGCGGGTTGTTGCGTCCTTGGATGCCGGATGCCGGTTGCCAATTATACGCTTCAGACTAGATGCCCTGACGTTTGGGACGAAACCCCCGCACAAGAAATTTCAATAAAAATGGATTTTAGACGGTAGTACGGGTTGCACCCTTGCCGATATTAGTTATACTCAACACTTCAACAGAACACTTTTAGGATTTTCAAATGTTCAAAGTTACCGTTTCCGATGTCGAGTCTTTTGGTCGCGAATACTTCACCACAACTCGCGTAGCCTTCGGCAAGTCCCCGAAGCAAGCGTGGGCAAAGCTCTACCGTTACAACGGTGAGCATACCGTTTCGGGCGGTCATCCCGAAGGGTATGGCGGCGTGCCGGTACTCCAGATGCGTCGTCTGGAAAAATCCGGCAAAATAATCTCAGAAATTTGGGATTAGGGTTTGACAAGCGGTTCCCATACGCTAAAATTGGGGCATACAACCAACAACACTTTTGAGGATTTTCAAATGAATAGTTACGACGAAATTCAATGCGAAGAACTAAACCAAATCGACGCATACGACCACCTTATGTGGATTGAGGCGATGGAAGCACTCCACCGCGAAGAGGATAAAACCGACCTTCATTGGGAGATGGTTCGCGACGATGTAAATAATGAATACTACAGTAATCAACCTATGCCGTGGTAGATCAGTGTTGTTGTTGCCCTAAGTCCTTTCCCCGCAAGGGGTTAGGGCGACGGGGGCGCCCTCGCGGGCCTAAGTCCTTACATCACAACAACTTACGACAATTCCCATAAAAATAAAAAAATGCACTAAATTATTGTTGACAGTATTGACGATATATGATTATAATGGGGCATCGAAACAACAACACAACACAAAGGAAAAAAATGTTTAACATTCGATTCAAAACCACAAAACAAATCGTTTGGACTGGAACTTGGGAGCAATACTTGGTAGACTTCTGCGGGGGATTGGATTCAGATAATCAAGAAACTTTTGAGATTGTACCGGCAGAGTGACCTAACGTGTCACACCTATACCCGATAATACTTATATGACAAACAACAACACCACAAAGGAAGCAACTATGAAAAGTTACGACATAACCTACATCGACCCTTGGACTAACCGCGAAGTACGCCACCTAGACGTACCACAATGCCAACTAAAAGATATTGACGGTGAGACTTGGTTCACCGGCTACAATAAACCGATTGAAGTTATCACCGCCACCCTCGTATCAATCGAACGAGATGAAGCAAAACATGCCTATTTCAACACCTACGGAACCGCATCGGAGTAATCTTATGAACACTGAACAATTAGAAACGATCAATCAAACCACCTATCGCCAAATAATAAATACGCTTTACACCCTACGCTGTAAACTATCAGAGGCACAGCAAGCACCTGACGAATATGCCCAATGCTATGTCAACGAACTACAGCAAGCAATCATCAACCTTGACGCAGTAAAAAAATATTTCTAATGAATAAACTTTTAACAATAATTTACGAAGAATTGGGATTGCTAATGCTAATCCTATCCGTTACACTAATGCCTGCCACAATGTTAATGGGCATTTTTACTATCGCTTACATGGTCTTACACTGGTAGACAAAATGAATTTTCAAGAGATTATGGCAGAAGCAGAACGAACCCGCGACAGTATCTATGGCATCCAGATACTAGATCAGGTGCATTTCCTGAAAGGTGCGAAGGCAGTTGACAAATCAGAACCACAAGAAACCGAGGCACAACGGATCAACCGCATCAAGGCGGAAAACGTCAAGACCTACCAAAAAATGGTAGAAGAAAAATCTACATTCGCCCCGAACGGACAGTTTATTGATATTGACAGCGAACTAGATTACGAGTATGCTAACCATGACACCGGCGAACTACACGCGAAGCGTAACGTATTTGTAAACTTTATGATTGACATTGGACTAATAAAAGATTTTGATGAACTATCTTGAATTGACATTGTTATACTGGGGCATGATCGCTATACTAGGTGCTTACCACTTTTTCAAACCACGGAGAAAACATGCGAGATAATAGATGGAAAGTCAAAATGGTTCGCCGGTTGACCGACAAAGTTTCGCCGGATGTTATTTGTGAATCCACTTTCACCTATGAATTGCCCGCTGATTATGGCGATATGTTGAACGGGATAGACGAAGTGGACGAAGTATATCAGGACTCCATATTCAACGGTATTCAACGACACTTAATAAAAAAGTTTGGTGATTCTTTATTTTTTGGATTAGAGTTGATCGAGCCAAGCAAATCATAATCAACATAAACCCTTATGCCATAACGACTTAGGGCGGCGGGGCAGCCCCCGGCGACGTAAGTCCTTTGATACCAACAACTTACGACAATTCTAAAAACTTTCAAAAAAAGTGGCCTTGGGGTTGACAAGCAGCCGATATAATGTATAATGGGGGAAAGCAAGTATGGGAGCGGGTTAAATTCCCGCCTGCGAGAATACCGTAGCAAGCCAAGGCCAGCCGAGAAAAAATCGTTCGGATTCTTGTTTTTACCCTTGACAATGCGATAACTATAGTATAATGATAGAGTAACATACACAAGGGAAAGAATGAAGTACAACAATAATAAAGAACGATGGGAACTGACCGATACCGAAATGCTAAAACGGTTACGGAAAGAGTGGGAGAGGAAGCGGGACGCTTTACCCCTTAACGATACTGACTCTTTCCATTATTTTAATGGTGGAGTAAATGCCTTGAGTGATTTGTTGATGGATATCATCCACGGAGATAGAAATGCCCGCAAATAATGTAAATGTTGAAGCACTACGGATCGTGACCAATGCCGCTAAAAAGCATTGCGATTTTTTAGAGCGAGAGATCGAGAAGGACGGATACGATGTTGACTATGGCATCGGGTGCGAATCAGCGGTTGAACGAGCAAAAGAGCAACTTCAACTCTTGGAAACTTCTATACTTATGATGGAACGACATATCGAAAGGTTTGACAATGAGCAGTAAACCCTTTGCCACAAACGACTTAGGTCGGGCGGGGCAGCCCCGCCGACCCTAACTCCTTACACAGCAACGACTTACGACGATTCGAGAAAAAAGAAAAAAGAACTGTAGAGATCGCTTGACAATGACGATGATAATAGTATAATGATAGAGTAAGACGGGGCGGGTTGGTAACGAAATTCCGCCTCAAGCGGTGTGGTGTGGGGAGTACAACATTTGCGACCCCGCAGACCCTATATTGCCGACTTGCCCCTGTCTTACCCTATCGGGCAAGATAATATTGTAGTCAGCATAGCCAGCGGTCAGCGTCTTTGCCGATCTAACAAGATTATGTTGTAGTCAGCGTAGTCAGCGAAAAAATAAAATAATAAATTAAAGACTTGACAACCGGCAGACCGATAGTATAATATAGGAAAGGAAACAACAATGAAGTTAAGAATGATAATTGACAAGAAAACAAGATATACTATACTGTATAAAGATAAGGTGATTAAAAAATTCTGGTCACTTTCAGACGCAAGGGATTTCCTAGATTATGTCGAAAACCATGAACGCATCAAAGCGGCAATGGGCGCCAAAGTGTAAAGCAGTTACGTTCGCAGACAAGCGAACCAAACGCAACAAAACCCGTCAAGCAAAACTTTCTAAAATTCTTAAAGACTACGCTTGACAAAGACGATAACTATAGTAGAATAAAAGAGTTCACAACCACTTCCCCTTTTAGGAGACTGACCCATGAAGGTCACACAAACGATTGAAACCAAATTCAACCTTTTTTATGTTGGTTATGGTTATGCCGAGTTCAAAGATGAGGTTGGCAATCTGGTAAACATCAAGTTATCGGATGACAACATCTTGGAGATGTATGACACTATCGCGTACAAGCGCGAGCGTATTCTTAAACAACGTGCCGAAGAAGCGGCACATCTCGCATCACAA
>Ga0222719_10000971_pt1 | contig 28547 bp, 37 predicted proteins | sample C33_34DmetaG_FD_165039 | JGI IMG/M metagenome (GOLD analysis project Ga0222719, IMG submission 165039) | Estuarine water microbial communities from San Francisco Bay, California, United States - C33_34D | ecosystem: Environmental > Aquatic > Marine > Unclassified | place: USA: California...
ACTACAAAAGGGATTTTTTTGTGGACACGTGGACAGAATCACGAAAAGCCGCATAGAACAAGGGGTATTCCTGTCCACAACATGCGGGACAACGTGGACAAACGTGGACAGGCTACTTCTTTCGGTCTATCTCTCTTAGGGTAGCGTTCACCCATATCCGTCCAGCCGAGCCACCCCAAAGGGCCCAAGCAATGGCAGCTTTAGAATTGGACTTCATTCGGGCTTTGGCTTCCAAGGGGCTATCCCCATGGCGAGCGAACCAAGCAGACATCAACCGAAGCTGTTCTTCATCCACTTGGTCGTTCACTATTCGACGGGCTGTTCTCATTCCCGTGCCTTCCACTTTCTTTCCATCCACTTCTTTATAGGCGGCACGCTGGGACAAGGGACGGTCCAAGTTTACATTGATAGCACGCTGAACAAGCTGTTTGACATGATTGGGGGCTTTATAGATAGGCATTTGAGCTCCTTTTAAGTTACAATAGGATTATAACCAAAAGGATGTTGATATGGCCAAACGAGCACGAATCACTAGAACGAACGCTGAGAATGTCGCAATACGAGCGCAAGTGAACGCATATATGGCCCAAGGGCTTCCAATGGACCAAGCCCAAGCTGCAGCTTTTAAGATGTTTAGCCAGGGGGAAATCAGCGCAAGCCCAACAGCCAAACCAGCAAAGACAACGGGTGGACTACTTCGCAATCTAGCGAAACGAGCAGCTCAAACCGCAGCCGCAGCCAAGGCGGCAGACATCCAGTCCGGACGACGGACCAAGTCTGGTCGAAAACGGACTACCAAATCGAGAAGATAGGTCATGTGAGTCCAGAGAGGGGGCCCCCAGTGTGCGTACGCTTCTCTTCTCACAAAGACCCCCCATTTTTTGGCCCATTTTTGGCCCTCCCTTCCCATTCTAGCCCCTTCACTTAGCATAGGAGACCCACGACATGCCAAGAAAGAAAGTAACCCTTAAACAACTACAACCAGCGATTGAAGCGCTTAAGGTTGGAGCCACATATAAGCTTGCAGCTGAAGCGGCTGGCGTAGCCCCTTCGACATTCTACAAATATTTGAGGAAGGGCAGAGACCAAGAGACGCCAATGTGGGCCGAGTTCTACCGACTGGTCCAAGCGGCCAACCATGACCGTTCGCAGTTCATGCTTAAGCGGATTGAAGAAGGAAGCCGAAAGGATTGGAGAGCTGCAGCTTGGTTGTTAGAACGACGCTATCTTTATAGACTCAACGCACCAATGGACATTCCAGAAGAAGAACCAGCCAAGAAGACAAGCGACCCAGTCGAACTATTGAAGAACCAAATCGAAGACCTACAGAAGGCTATCGCTTCAGCTGCAGCCGCTCAGTCGTGGCAAGCTTACGCAGCACTTCAACGACAGCTTGTTTCGATGGTGTCAGAACTTCGGAGCATAGAAGGCGAAGACACCGAAGACGGGTTGGAGCGCATGACCGACGAGCAGCTTATCGGACAAATCGAAGCGGCTGTTCTGTCAATGCCCCCAGTCCTTCGTCAACGACTACAAAACCGTTTATCCATGGATACTTCCAATGTCGTCTCATTCAAAGGAAAATAAAATGTTGATAGTGTTAGGCTTATTGGGTGGGGTAGCTCTCACAACTTCCGCTTGGGTTGTCGTCGAACGAAACAAGCCCGAACCTGAAACCATCAATGTCGAAGACATCGTCAAGTCAACCATAGCCCTTCACAAGCCCAGCGAGAACCTAACGGAGCCCGACTTGTTGAAGGTCCCATGCAGTTTGGACTATATCGCCACGAATGGGGACTTGTTATGTCGAGAAATGTTCTGTCGAATGACAACCAGGGGAATCGATTCGAAGACAAGTGGGGGAGAATGTGAACAAATATCCAACATCCAGAACAAACTTGTCATATTGAAAGAGTGTTCCAAACTTGGGGACGCTTACAAAGAATGCGTCGAGCTATTCGATAGGAGACTATGATGGAAGACCAACCCGAACAAGTCGGTTTATTGTACGCACATTTTCGAATGTATGCTGACTTAATGAAGATAGATGTCCAAACCCAAGCCGAAGCTCTTTGTATGTTATTGTTCGATTTAGCAGAGAAGAAGTTTTTCACACAAGAAGAACTTGAACAAATCGTATTCTCAATTATGCAAGTCACCGAAATAGACAAATGAAGGTTATCGAAGTACTGGAGACCTTAAGCGACCGTTTAATGGTGGCTATGGTGATTTGTGAACATGATGGACAGTCTAGCTTAAGGGTTGTACTTGCCAACAATCCAGCAGCTACGATTTTCGGCTATCCATCGTCCCAAGCCATGGTTGGTTTGGATGTTAAGGCGCTTATGCCTTCCAAATATGCAGAACATCACGACAGCCATATCGGAAAACACATGGCGAAAAGGGAAGGGATAATTCATAAGAGTTCGATAATGGGACAATGGCGAGAACTGGAAGCCATGACCCAGTCAGGCGAAAAAATTCCCGTGTTGGCAAATGTGGCCGATGTCAAGAACTCAACCGAGCGTTATTTCGTGGCTATCTTTCAGGACCGAAGGAAAGAACAAGACGAAAAGGCGAAACTAGAAACGGCCATGTTAGAAATGGCAGCTGCAAAAGAGCAAGCCGAACAACTGAGAGAAGAAGCCGAGCAAGCCAAGGCGATAGCCGAAGACAACCTTCACCGACAGCAAAAGCTAAGCGCCCAAGTCACGCTCCTTCGACAAATCTTTGGTGGGACTGTCGGTCTAATTGTTCTTTTGGCTGTCTTGGTGGTTATTGGGTGGAACAGTGGCCAATATGAACTTGAATCGTTGGCTATGTTTGAACGAATCCTGTTGGTTCTCACTGGGATGTTAGGGTCGGCTATGGCTGGGGTGTTCGATAGTCGAAATGGAAAGGACGATAAAAAATGATTGACCTAACCCGTCAAGTTCTCCAGCTGAAGCGTAGGGCGGCTATCAATCCGTTGTCCTACTTCAGACCAACACCCCCCCAATTGGCGTTCCTCAAAGACCCAAGCCCAATCAAACTTCTATTGGGTGGGAACCAAGTGGGGAAGACAAGGTGTTCAGTCATGGAGCTTTTATATCGTGCGCTTGACTGTCATCCATACTTAAAGACGGACCCAGCCCCTAACGAATCGTGGCTTATCACCCATAGCCACGACCAGAGCCGAACCATTCAGGAAAAGCTGTTCGAAATGATACCCGAGGGGATGTTGATGGACGATTGTGTGTTCATTCCTGGAAAGGGTTTTCGGGGTCAAGTTCCAATCGTTCGATTTAAGAACGGTTCGATTATTCGAATCAAGACAGCCCAACAGGGACTTGGTCTAGCTTCGGCTTCGATTGGGTTCGTGGCAATAGACGAGCCAATCCCCGAAGCTGTTTGGGGTGAACTTGCCGCCCGTGTTCTTAGGGGTGGAGCTGGAGGTAAGACCGGCACAATCGCCATAACCATGACACCCGTGGGGGAAGATGTCAGCTATCTTCGACGAATGGTTGAAGACAATAGAATTTCATGTCACCGAGCCCCCCTAACCGTCGAAGACACGACCCCCTTGGATTGTGATCCCCTATTAAGTCAGGCCCAAATCGACAATATAGCGTCCACCTACCTTCCAATCGACAGGGAAGCCAGATTGAACGGGTCGTGGGATGTTGGAATCGACCCGAAACAGCTTATCTTCGACAACTTCGACCCTTCAATGATAAGCGGAGCTCCCGTTCCAAATGGTGGGGACTACAAATTCGCAGTCGGTATCGACCACGGAAGCCAGCCGAACAGCCAAGTCGCAGTCCTTGCAGCTGTGGACATGACCGACTATCAAGAACCGAAGGTCTATGTCCTTGGGGAATACACTGGAGGGGCTTCGAGTGCCGAACACCATGTCCGGGGAATATTGGAAATGTTGAAGCGCCACCATGTCGACCCTTCAATGTGTTCATGGACTGGGGATGGGGCACATTATGCGGGTCGTGGTCAAACTGGATTCAAAATGTCCAACGGGATGTTGATGAGAGCATTCGAACGGGTGTTGAACCTTCCACCAAGGGGTCTTCCTTTTACCATTCGTACAGCGCTTAAATTCAAAAGTTCGGTGTATTACGGTTCTAGTGTGCTATATAGCATCATGGCCAAAAATCACTTTTATGTGAGACCTGAATGTTCCCAATTGATTCAGTCCTTACAACGCTATACATTCAAGCGAACTTCTTCGCAAAAGTCGACGGACCCCCATGGGCACTCAGTCGATGCCCTTCGCTATTGTATCCTACCTGTCGTCCACCAACGATTTACGCCACCCGCTAGAATCAGGATGTATTAATGCTTACTTATACCTATCCAACCAAACCAGTCGCACCAAACAACCTAGACCAAAAGCGTTGGGAATTCACAAGTCTTCGAAAACGCATGTTGACAGGAGCTTGGGACCAAGACTTGGAAGACGAATTGGCACGCCACCTAAGCCCAGACAGGCGAGAATCTTGGGGCCCTTCGGACCTGAGCTCTAACCCGTTCGAACAGGTTACCCGCCAATTGTCTGTTCTCTATACGGATAGCCCAACGGTCACAGCTGGAGGAAATGACATTTCGTCTTTGGTTGGTCGTGAGGGATATGCCACACGGGCGGGTCTATGGCCGTTAATGCAGCGTGTCCAACAAATGGTCCTTGGTCTTCGTGAAACTGTTGTTCGGGTGGAGGTTATTCCCCACACTAGAGGGGTTCAACCTGACACCCCTGGACTGGTCTATCGGTGCGTGACCCCTGATAATGTCTATTGCGAAGTCGACCCCGACCAACCAGACATCCCAGTTTATTACAGAGAATATAGAATTCGATTGAATCCAATCACCATGGAACAAGAATGGGTTTGTGATGTCATCGACATTCGAAACATGAACGAGCCCATGTTCGGGATGTTCAAGGCGAACAAAGACGGCTCATTGGGGGAGGATGTCAGCGAGCTATATATGGGACATCCAACCCATAGGGGCGCAGACTTCCCATTTCGAAATTCATTGGGCCAACCATTCCTTCCCTTAACGGTCTATCATGCCGAGAAGACAGGCGACCTATGGAACTTCCTAGACGGGAACACCCTTGTGTATGGTTCTTTGAATAGTGCGGTCCTTTATACCATGTTCTTACATTGCGTTCGTGATAATGCTTGGGCTCAAAAGTACATGCTTGGGGCTTCGGTCGCTGGACTCAACGCCATGGACCAAGACCTTGTTAGTCGTCGTGCAGCTGTTTCGACGGACCCATCGTCTATTCTCATTCTTCAGAGTGACCCCGACACGACAGGACAACCGCTTGTCGGAACCTTCAGCCCACCAATAAAGCCGGACGAGCTGTTGGAAAGTGTTGCGAAATACGAGCTTCGGGTGGCCGTGTCTAGTGGAATCGCTCCCGAAAGTTTGACACGACAGAACGCAGACCCGCGAAGTGGATACGCCCTTTCGATTGACCGAGCCGGACAACGAGAAGCCCAACGCAAATATGCCCCCGTCTTTCGAATGGGTGACGAAGACCTGTTGGCCAAAAGTGCAGCTCTTTGTAACCGATACTTAGGCACGAACCTTCCAGAAAGTGGGTATCGTGTCAGCTATCAGTCGTTGGCACTTGGACCGGAGGAGCTCAAAGCCCAACGAGAAGACATCTTGGCCAAACTACAAGCCGGACTCATTTCACCCATTGACGCTATTCAAACCTTAAACCCTGACTTGGACCAAACCGCAGCTGTCGAACTTCTCCAAAAGATTCGACGGGAGCGGGCCGAGTTCCTTTAATATGGAGACCCACCCATGAAAACAATAGAACACGAGGGACAAACCTATGTCCTTAAGACCGATATGGAAAATGCTATTCAAACCCGTTTACAAAAGATGTCAGCAAGAGCAGCCGAAGCCGAGCAGCAAGCCGCCCAGCTCCAAGACACCATCGACGGAATGAATGGACGACTTGGTGCGCTTGACAACCTCCAGTCCCAAATCGACCAATACAAGCAACAGCTCGAACAAGCGAACGGGCGGTTCGACCGTTACCAAACTGTTTCCAAATTCGGAATGACGGACCCAGACCAAATGGAGCTTATCGAATGGCAATATGAGAAGACCATGTCGAAGCGCAACAAGAAGGACCAACAGAGTCTTGGGGATTGGTTGGACGGGTTGGTTCAAGACCCATCGACCGCACCAATCGCCCTTCGACCCCATCTTCAGGCACTAGCCCCTCAAGAAGCCCCACAAGTAGCCGAAGCCGCCCCACAAGCAGCCGAAGCCCCACAAGCCCTTCCCCAACCCCCACGAATGAATAATGGGGCTATAACCGCACCCCCAACGACTGAAAACCTTGTCGAACGAGGTCTTCGGGACTTGGACTTCTACCGTGAAAACAGAGAAGCAATCAAAAAAGCATTTTATAACCGACAATAGGAGACCATCATGGCAGCTGTTGACCTCAGCGCTTCAAGCGCATTTCCAGTAATCAAACTAATCTCAACCGTTGGAACGACCCAACAAGAAGTTATCCTTCCCCCTGGAAAGATACGGGTCTCAGCTGGTTCTAGTGTGGCGATTGATATAGCTACTTCGGGCGTGTCCGATGGTGCAGCTATGCCAGCCGACAAGCTAGCAATCCCAGCGGGAAATCTTTTGGAATTGGACTTGGGTCATTCAGGTGGCGACAAGGTCAGTTCTATAGCCGTAGCCGCTCAAACAGGAACAGCTGATATTAATATCGTCTTAGAGAGAATCTAATGGCACAATTCAAATTTCCAACCGGTGGAGGGGCCGCCCCTTCAGCTGGTGCATGGACTGAAATAGCAAGTGGCGACCTAACGACCAACGCTCAATCCTACACGACCTTTAACCTAGCCGCTTCAGCGGTTGAGGGTTACGCCCATCGAATCAACATTGGAGCCGATGTTGGTGGCGTGTCGAACACGACGAGAATGTCCGAATGTGGGATTCTAACATTCGACACGGGAATCAGCCTTGACACCCTGACAGCTGGTGAAGGTTCGAGTGGGGTCGTTCAACTTATGTTCGAACCGGCTGGGGTGGATAATTCGTCCGTATATTACACCGATGTCGCTAGACCTCAAACAGTAATGTTATGGTGTGGCTTCGATGGTCCACCTTTCGTTTCAGGCGATATGGTCTATTATGGGCATGGTCTGCAGTGTAGGCCTAATCTCAGTGCTACTAATAATGATGGATACTATAACCAAACGAGAATCATGCGCACGCAAGGCACGACCACAGCGCCACAAGGCGCGAGCTATGCATTCGGTTATCGTTTTCAAAACCTCCAAATGACAGCGACATTCGGAAAGAGCTACTTAACACAGACGGAATTCGGAATTAGCCAAGTCGATTGGAATGGGGCGATTTACCGTGACGATGTCGGTTATGATGACTTCGCCATGTTGGGAACAATTAGTCAAGTCAGCGACAATCTGAATACGAAGACCACAACCACAAGCGAAACAATAAAATTAGGTGTCGCCTTCCAAGTCGCCCTTTCTAGTGACAATACGGTCATGGGTTGGGATTTTAATCTTAAATGGCGAAAGCTCCTTTCGGTTTAACATGGCAAATTATCGATTTTACACTGTGACCAGTGGCAATTCTTCGCAGCTTATTGTCAACACCTCATTAAATGAAAATGTTAGTGAAGGGGATGTCCTACGTTCGAAAGTGGCGGGAGCTCATGGCCTACTTGAAAAGGCCAACGATTCAGGCGTTCAGGCTGTTGGGGTCGCCATGGCGACTGGTACAATCGGGACTAGTATAGATGTCTTATACCAAGGGACCCAACAAGTGAATTTTGTTGAGACCTTGACATCTAGCGACATTGGCAAACGGGTTTATGTCAGCGCCACAAGTGGAAAAGCGACAATCACCCCACCTTCAGCAGCTGGAAAAACAATCATCCAATTGGGGTTCCTTCGAGACACGAATGGGACCTGTTATGTCAACCCTCAAACCATTCTTAAACTTTAGGAGACCACCATGGCGATTTACAATATTGTCGGATTCGACGCTACTAATAACCTTCCAATTGTACCGGCTTCAAGCGATACAGCAAACATCCAAGGGGACCTCACAGTCGCTAATAATGCTATTATTACTGGGGACCTAACCGTCAACGGTACGACAACCACAGTCAACGCACAAATAACCACAGCAGACGACTATATCCATTTGAACAGCACCTACACCAACACGGCCGCAGCTGCTGACAGTGGATTCATTTTCACGGTGGAACCAAGTGGGACGGTCTTCACTTCAAGCCTTTTCGAAAATAGCGACACGGTCCGAGTAACAGCCAACCCAAGCGCAGCTTTCGCAATTGGGGACATTGTACAAATCAGCGGAGCCGGCACAGGTTCAAACAATGGTCTTTATGAAGTAGCTGCCCTCAGTGCTACCCAAATTGCTTTTAAGCTCAGCGTATCGGCTTCCCTTGTTGATATTTGTCAGAATGTATCGTTCACCAATGAGAACGACACAGGGGCTTCCGTCGTCAAAGTAAAAGTGATGCAGTTTAAGACGGACCAAGCTAGTAATGGATTCAAATATAAATATGGTTCGACTGCTTCGAACATGTCAGCCGACCAGTCGTTCGGTGGGGCTGTTACATTAACCGACATTTCAGCCGGCACAGGTAACGCAAGCCTAACAACTGGAACAGGTGATATCACAATTGGGGTGGACTCAAGCCAAGCCATAAAGGTCCAAATCAATACAGCGGACAAGGTTGTCTTTGATGGAGACCTAGTCAAATTAAAAGCTGGAAATGAACTATACATCGAAGACGGGTCCCTTATCTCAAGACCGTTGACCTTTGCGGGTGGTTCTTCCGTTGCGTTATATGACCTGATTTGTTGGAACCCGTTCAACCAAGCCAGTCCAGCCAGCGCAAATGGTGCCATTTCGGGCGTGTCTCAAGTCCAACACCAAGTTATTGGGGTCGCCCTATCAGCTGGAGGTGCAAGCCCAGCAACTGGAAAGGCTTGTATCAATCCAGGGGAAATCGTTCCCATGAATTTCGGTTCGGACCTCACAAGTGGAGACACAGGCAAGGCGGTTTATTTGTCGGTTACCAATGGCCGTGCAACCTTGACCGCTCCGTCCAGTTCTGGCGACAAGGTTGTTCGAGTGGGCTTTGTCTTTGACGGTTCGTCTAACCTTGGAACAACTGGAATTCATTCGGTTATCTTCCAGCCACAATTTATTTCAGAAATCGCTTAATATGTGATATAAAGATGTCAAGGGGTGGTTCCTAGCCGCCCCCTAACATCGAATGGGGTACGGTCGCACCGGAAACAGCAGAACAGCCCTTGAAACCTCAAACCACCATTCATTAATAGGAGCCTATCATGGCCATTTCTAACGGTATTACCAATACCTCTTTAGTGGGCGACCTTCGACTTGCCCAAATGATTTCACAGGAAATTCGACTTCTTCTTCGTGATGTCAATAACCTTCGTAACACCCCTTATGTCTCATTCGTTGGTTCAATCAACGGAATGGGTTCAGACACCATTCGAGTCCGAAAAGCTGGACTAGATGGCCGTGACATCTTCTCAGCCATGGCGACAGAAGACACCGCAGTCAGCAACACCGCTTTAACCGATGGACATGTCGATGTTAGCGTTATTCGTGCAGCTCTCCAGTACGAACTCACCGACTTGGCCGGCTTGACTGAGTTCCAAACACCAAATGGTATCGATGTCTTCCGTATCGCCCAATCAATGGCTGGTTCTTACGAGGGTTACTTCGCTAGCCTTACAGCTGACACCATCGACGACTTCAGCGCTTCAGCTGGTGTTTCAGGTGCTGTCTTCACTGTTGACGCTATGTTGGACGGTATCTTCACACTTGAGAAGGCAGATTCTAACCGTGGTGTTCCTGGACCATTCGCAGCTATCCTTCACCCCAAGCAGTTGACAGAGCTCCAAGACGACCTTCGCAATGAGTCAAACAGCATTTTCGCTTATAGCCCAGCTACCTTGGAAGCTATCAGCGCAAAAGGCCCCGGTTATGTTGGTCGCTTCCTCAATGTTGACCTGTACAGCTCAAGCTATGTTAACACCGATGGTTCAAGCGACTTGAATGGCGCAATCTTCGGTGTAGGTGCAATGGGTTATGCCACAGGTGTTCCAAGTGACATTCCAGGGGCAGCTGACTTCATGCAAATGGGCGACATCATTGTCGAAATGTCACGCAACGCCAACACCGCTTCAACCGTTGTCACCGGACACGCTTACCTTGGTCTTGCTGTCCTTGAAGACGCGCGAGGCTGTCAGCTTATCTCAGTAAGCTAAACCTTCAAACGAGACCCACTTTGTTTATGGGGTGGGGCTTGGGATATAGACTAAGAAAGTGGGTCTCGGTCTTTCGTCCCTTGTTCTACCCCATTCTAACCTTCCATTGGAGACCCACGACATGGATTATTCCTCAATCGCCCAACCATGGGCCCAGCCAAGCGGCCAAACACCCCGACTTCCAGTTCGGGCCAACTTCCCCATTTTCCTGAAACATCATGGAAAGGGGTGGCGCTTCGAATACCTGACAATCAAAGGAAAGGGAAAAGCAGCCGACAAGACAATAGGCGCTTGGTTACCAAACATACAGCTCGAATACGAACGTCCAGGGGTGAACGGTATACGAACCGACGGTCGAAACATTGACAGCACCCTTCGACAAGCCAATTTAAACAAAGAAGGGTATACAACCATCCTTCCACACCAAGCCGACTTCCTTAGGGTCTATCCAGCCCAGAACGGCAAATATTACACGACCAAGTTCTTTAAGCTTGAGAACATAGCTGGCGAGCTTATCAAGACCTTGGACAAAGAAGCGTGGGCGGAATTTAGAATTCAACTGATACTTGACGGTGTTATTCGACAACCCCATCCAACCATCTTGGAGCGGATTCGAATCCAACGAGCCCGACACATCGACCGATATATCAGACAACAACACATTCCAGAGCTAGCCGCCAAAATGAAAAGCATTGAAGCGGAAGTGAAAGGGATGTCCGAAGCCACCAAACTTATCCAAGAGAAGGGGCGAGACTATTATGTCGAACTTCAAAAGTGATAGGGAAGCCATGGACCGAGCAGCTGCGAAAATGTTGGAAGCCCAACGAAAAGCGGGTAACACACAGGTCACGCACGAACAGGTCAAGAAGCGAATAATCGAAGCCGTCAACAGGAGACGATAATGTCGACAGATTCAACCCCATATAGTTCAGATTCGAGAACGGTCGAGCTTTTACAAAGAGAAGCGACCAATACAACCGACATAACCATTCATCGGAATGGGGCTGTCGTGGGGTTGGATTCGGGCAGCTATACGCTTATTAAACCGGATGGGACCAAACTTGTCGACGCTGCAGCTGTTACGATTGTTGACAATGTCGCAAGTTATACCCATTCAGCTGCTAGCCTTCCCGACACCCTGACATTGGGTGAAGGGTATATCCAAGAATGGTCCCTATACATAAATGAACTGGTTTATGTGTTTCGACGAACCTGTTCTGTTGTTCGTCGTCGTCTTTATCCTGTTGTCTATGATGGGGACTTGACCAGCGTTTATTCGGACCTTGCAAGTCTTCGCCCTTCGACCTTGTCAAGCTATCAACCTTACATTGACGACGCATGGTTCACCATCATTCGACGGCTTCGAACCGAAGGTGGGGGGCTGGAATACCTTGTTATCAGTCCTGAAAGCATGTTCGAAGCCCATCGACATCTCACCCTCTATTTGATTTGGAGGGACTTCCATAGTTCACTTGGACAGTCGAATGGGCGTTATCTTGACCTATCCCAAGAGCATTACAAGCTGTACCAAGACGAATGGAAGCGTATCAATTTTATCTATGATTACGACCACGATGGAAAAGCTGACGAGCCCGACTTGAGAACGGCCAAACAACCCGTCGTTTATCTTTCCAATCCCGGACGTTTTGGTCGCTTCCGTTATAGGTCCACGAGGTTCTAATGGCGTTATCGGTCTCACAACTTCGAGCAGCTGTAGCCACCCAAGTTCTAACGGTCTCAGGCTTCACCGAATCACGAATACCACCTGACTACTTCGGACGAAACGAGAACAGTGTAGCCCATAAAAGGTTCGCTGTTCAAATGTCGACCTCTAACGCAATGCCCGAAAGACAACGAAGGTCTATTGGGGTTATGATGGAATCAATCGTTCGGGTCAAGTTCTCTTATCGACTGAGACCCAAAGACGCATACCCGACCGACTACGACGCAGCCATGGACACCGAACAGGATGTCATAAACGCAATAATAGCGAGCTATGCTTCCGTTCGTCCAGAAGTCGAGATAAGATATGCACGGACAATCCGTGACATAACCGATTCGACCGAATACATGTTATTCGACATCGAGTTCACTGCTTACCACACTATTCCAACCTAGGAGAGAATAAAATGGCTTATTCAACCGTTCCAAAGGCCAAAAAAGACGGCCAAATCGTCTTCAATGACAGCACAACCCCAACCGCTATAACCCTTGAAGTAGCTTATGAAGAAGGGAACTTCACCTTCGACAAGCCAGTCCGAGACGAAGTCGTCGTTCGTGACCGTGGCGTTATCACCACAGTTCGACAAGGTGACGAGCAGCCTATCACCGGTTCTTTCAACTTCTACATGAGAGAATTCACCGATACTGCCAACGCTGGTTCTATTCAGGACTTTATCAATCGAACAGGAAACTACGCTTCCAATGTATCTACTGGTTCAGGTGGTGCGGTTTATGTCGAGCACCATTCTGTCGATATGGTTTATACCGTCGAAGGTACAGACTTCGGAGACGATGCCGACCATGTAGCCACCTTTTCAAAGTGTGTTTGTGTTCTTAGCTTCGCTGAAGGCGACCCCAACGCATTCACCTTGAACTTCACCTGTTATGGTGGCGTGACCTTTACAGGCCCAACCTAATAACGATTCAATGGAGACCCACCCATGAATACTTTCAATCTGGGGTCTTTGGGGGAACATTCCCCCAAGGTCCCTTCGTCACTTGCTATTATTTTCGAACTAGTCACCAGCTGGAGCGAACAACCCGACAGAACCAAACTTGGGTTTATTTGCGCAGCTGCAATTGCTCACGCAGTCGACCACCCAAAGAAGCCACGACACAAGACCGGCATTTCCATCTTGGAATATGGTCGGGACTGTATCGAATGGCTGTTAGGGGCTGGGGTTCCTATCCCTGACATCTACAGTTATGGCTCTTTGGTTCTAGCCCTTTCAATGGAAAAGCTCCCGACACAAAAGGGGGTCGATGAGAAGGCCGATTTTTTGTCTCAACCCGAAGGGGACAACTTGAACACCTAGGGTTAACCATATCCCTTCGCTGGGGTCAAGAACCGTTCTGGTTCGCAACCCTAGACAACGACAAACAAGAGCTTTTAATCGCAGAATACACGCTAGCCCACGAAACTTCGAAGCAGAAAGAACGACGAAAAGAACGCATAACCCAAGAGCGAATTAACAATCAATTGGCTATATTGAAGGAAAGGCGGGAACATGGCTAGCGCAAGGCGATTTACAAGCATTAAAGGAAATGCACGGGTGACACTGGATGGTCCCTATAAAGAGATTTTCGAAGACACCCTTCGTCGTGCCTATCCTGACATCGTGAAAACACTTGAAGCCACGGTGACAAAAATCAAAGACGACGCCCAAAAAGAATGGCCAGTCCGTCGAAAGAACTCAAAACGCAGTGTCGACGCGTTCGAGATTCGGTTTGGATTGACCAACGATGGAATAACCGTGTCACTTGAGAACGACGCACCCTACGCAGCGGGAATTCTTTCGGGTAAGGTCAAACCAAGCCTTAACCAAACAGGACAGGAAACAACGGTTCCCCCAAACCATCTTGTCTGGTGGGCTTTACTCTATAAACCAGCACTTCAAGCGACCAACTTGGTCGTGAACGCACTAGCCGACGAACTACTTCAGGAAATAAGGCGGGTTGACTAATGGCCGATGTTAACAAGACAATACAAATATCATACGAAGCCCAAACCCAAGACCTTGAAAAGGCCCTTCGTCGTATCCCTGGAATAACGGAACAAGAAGTTCAGAAGATGTCTAAGGAAATGTCTAAGCATTTCAAAGAGACAGAACGAGCCGCCCAAAGGTCTTCGAAGAACATTGGGGAATCATTCAAGAAGGCGGGAAAGGCTACAGCTGCGCTAGGGGCTGGGGTTGCGTTAGCTGCGGCTGGGGTCGTGGCGTTCGGACAACATCTAGCCGACTTATCGAACGAACTTGTCGACGCTTCCACCAAGACAGGTTTAACGGTTGAAAACTTGGGTGGGCTTCGTCTAGCGGCTGAAGGGGCTGGGGTTGCTTTTCAACAGCTTGAGCCCGGCCTTATCAAACTACAAGACGCAATCGTCAAGGCTTCAGAAGGAAGCGGCCCAGCTGCGGACGCCTTCAAACGCTTGGGTGTTAGTGCTACCAATGCGGAAGGGGACTTGAGAAGTGCGGACGATGTCTTCAACGAGATAACGGCCACCCTTGCACAGGTTGAGAACCAAACCGAAAAGAACGCTTTAGCTATGGACATATTTGGAAAGGCAGCCGGTCCCGCCCTTCTTCAGTCCGGAGCGTTGGACAACATGAATTCATTCGTGATGATGTCCAGAGAGTTCGGAATCAACATGGAACAGAACAGCGCCCAAATGGGAGAATTTCAGCGAGCCATGGCCGAGATTATGTTGGTCCTTCAAGGTGTTGGGGCCGACTTGCTTCAAGCCGTGACGGGGACCCAAGGTCTAACCGATGGACTGTTCAGTGTAGCCGACACAATTGTTTATTTCGGTTCGATTGGGACCGATGTTGTTCAATCGTTCATGTCCGTGTTTCGTGGGGTGTTGGAAGGTGTCGACGGTGCGATAGTCGGGTTCAGGAACTTAGGGTTCGCAATCGAAGCGGCCTTGTCATTAGACTTCGAAAAGGTGAAAGAAATTGTCACCGGCACAACGGACTATATCAGCCAACAAATGGGAAAGATGGTTGAACAGATAGACCAATCCGTCGACTTTGGTTCAATGGCCGATAGAGCTGAAGCGGAGGTCTCACGACTTCAAGAGCTACGAAAAGACATTCTACAACAGTCAAGCGCCCAAGCCCAAGCCGACAGGGTAGCCGCAGCCGCAGCCGAGGAACTAGCCGAAGCCCAAGAACAAATCGACTTCCAACAAGCTGACGATTCAGCCCTTAAAGCCCAAGAAGACGCCCTCAAAGAATTGTTGGCTATCCGTCAAGAATCAGTCGAAGCTCTGATGACTGAAGAAGAATTGGAGCAAATGCAATTCGAACAACGGCTAGCACGAATCGAAGAACTTAAGGAAATAACTGGGGCCGTCGAAGAAGCCGAGCTAGCGGCCATAGCCGTTCGAGACGACATGGAAGCCAAGGCCCACAAGCGGAACATGGACAGAATAAACGAGGAAACCGCAGCCCGTCGAGCGTTCGTCTCAACCCTAACCAGTTCAGCGACAGCAGCGGCCAACGCTATAGAAAGTGTTCTGGTGGACACGGGCAAGATAACCCAAGAACAAGCCCTTAAGCTGCATTTCCTCAAACAAACGGCAGCCCTAACCGACATAGCCGTGAACACAGCTGTCGCCATAACCAAGGCCAACGCCACCTTGGGTCCAATCGCTGGGGGTATCGCCACAGGTGCGTTAGTGGCTTCGGGAGCGGCTCAAGCTGCTGCAGTTATCGCCCAACCCCCACCCACCTTCGACATGGGGGGTATGATTGGAAACATGGACCCACTTCGTCCAGGGGAGACAATCATCAGAGCCCAAAGAGGGGAAGCCGTCTTGGATGAGTCAACCGTCAACCGATTGGGTGGTGAACGAGGGGTCGCAGCCCTTCAACGAGGGGAAATGGGTGGGCCTCAAGTCGTTGTCATTTCGCCTTTCAAACATCTTGACAGATACAATCGAAGCGCCTTAAGACGACAAAGTGTTTTAACACGACAATTCAAACCAATTGGAAGCGGAGCTTACTAATGGGAACCGATAGAACACCCAACAACATGAGGGGATTTATTTCGCCCCTAAAGTTCACGACCGATTCGTTCTGGATGGACGAGACAACAGCCCAACAGAACACGCCACGAGCTGGGGTCCCAAGGGCTTCCCAAAATTCGCCAATGGTTCTTCAGTCTTCGGGCTTTATGGCTGAAGGGGATGTCGTACAGGTTCGAACGGTTAGAGCTGGACATGTTGGATTGGGTGGACGCTCCCAACTACAATGGAGACCGTCAACAAGTGGCGATTGGTATGGCCGAGACGCCTATAACTTTAACACTTGGTGGGAACGGGTTGTCGGTTCGAACACCATTAAGTTCATCCCAAGGGATTGTCTTCAGGCTTCCGATGGTTCGGTCTATATCTCAACCGAAAAACAAGAAAGTGGGGTCTTCGATGTTATGGTCGTCAAGCGTTTGACCGATGGAACCTATTCAAGCCCAATCAGCCTTTATTCGAGTGACGCTTCTATCGCTGAAGACTTCCTTTTTTCGGGTCTTTGTGAACTTGAAGACGGGTCGATTCTTTGTGTTCATTGGACCATCGATGGAGACGACGAGCTAGCCCAAATCAATGTCCACAGAACGGAAGATGGGGGAACAACATGGTCTCAGGTATCGACTGAAGCGGTCCCCTTCGATGATTTCAATCTATCCATAGCCAATAAGGGCTCATTCGGAGCGGGAACGGCTGGTGTCGACTTGTCGGACATTCGAGTTCGTTCGATTGGTGGACAAACTGTTCTCACGGCCCATATCATCAAACACAACACGAGCTTAACCACGACAAACATGGGGGTTTTGCTTCAGTATCTTTCGACCAATCAAGGCTTGACCTTCGAGCTTGTCGCTGAAAACAATACGGGCGGGTTCCTAAGCCATGGTCTTCAGGTGGTGAATGGAACCTTCAATGTGACCTATATCGAGTTCCCAGCTAGTCCAAGGGTGTTGGTGTTGGCTACTATGGCGAGCGCAACCAGTCCCATTTCGTCTTCTATCAAATACGACATAAGCACGAACACAAACTTCCAAGGCGGAGCTCCAGGGGCGGCTTGGGAGGGCGAGCTATCAGTATGGTTAGATACCGACGGCAAATACTACGCCATGTCCAGACAAATCCAAGGCACAGCAGCAGACACGACACAAATATTTCAATCTGATGATGGGGGCCGGACTTGGTCTTCGATGGGGATTGGGGGTTCAGTTTTCACGACCCAACCAGCGGGACAGGTGAATAACTTCCTACCTTCGGCCAATCTCTATTTGACCAACTTCGTTGGGTGTTCCCAAGGTGGAGAAGGGCTTGTCTTTCATAATACGGCTGGAACCGCAGCTAGTGCGTACAATGAAATATTGGGGTGTCTTCAGATAGGGGGCTATTCAACGGTCACGGCTCCCCCTTACCAACAGTTTTCAGGCGATACCCGTCGAATGAGATGGGCTATAAACTGGTTTGGGGTTCAATTACCCGGCACGGTTGGTTGGACAGCTGTGGGACTTGGAGGTCAAACCCTCCAAAATGGATATGTCAACATAACGACGACAGCCATATCCCAACGATACTACAGTCGAACAGCTTTATCGGGTGGGCTTCAATCGGGAATCGTAGCTCGTATCCACATAAAGGTCACGACAGGGACCATTCTCAAGCCGATTTTACAGCTACAAATCAGTGACGGGGTTGGGGTCTCATATCGTGTCAGCGTTCGGGCAAGTGCAACCCAATTAGACCTATACGACGAAGTAGCGGGAGCCCGTGTTGGTTCCCTTCGTTCGGTCGACATGACACAAGAGACGGACATCCTTATCGGTTTAAGCGATTCGAATGTGTATGCTTGGTATCGTGAAGCGGCAACAGGCTTGGTTCGTGCGTGGTCTTTGCTTGGGAATAGCGCAAGTTTAACCAGCGGGACTCAAACCACCCAATACATGTATTTCGGAGCTATTGGTTCGGGTTCAGTTCGTGACATATCGGTCTATGAAGCCCATGTCAGTTATGACACCCACACCGGACGCCAATTGGCTTATGGTCAAACAGATAGGGAGCTGTGGTCAAGACCTTATCCGGGTCTTGGGTACAATGTGAAACTAGATGGGGACTTGTTCATCTCAACAAGGGACGGAGCCACCCAAGAAGTGGACACATGGGACATTGAACCACGGTTCGACTATCCGTTGGAAAACATTGTCTATTCAATCAGCCCAACGACACGAACGACATGGAGAACACCCGCTTCAGCTGGTCCTATTCCATCGTCACGAATCGCCCTTTATGTCGACCCTTCGCAAGAAGTAACTGAGCTGGAAAACGATATGTTGGGGGTTTGTCTTGAGAACATCAATTTCGAAAACTTCACCATTCGACGACATAATGGAAGCGCATGGGTCACGATTGGAACCGTCGACAATAACGCTTATTCAGGAGCGTTCACACGAACAGGGGCGACCATTCAGAGTTCGGCCACAAGTGGAACAATCCAACATCCCTACTTCTTTTACAATGAATGCAAGGGCTGGAGGGTTAAGCTGGACGATGGAGCGGACAATGTGGTCTATCGAAAGATAGCTTCGAACAGTGAAGGCCCATTCGTCGTCACTTCGTCGAAATATGCTGTCTTGACCTTGGAAGGGGTGGACGGCACAGAACCCACAAGTGGAACGGCTACAATTATTCCTGACAGCTGTTGTGTCTTGGTTTATACAGACAACCAGTCGACTTCGTGGCGTGATACCAAGGCAATTGGGATTGAAATTTCGTCTCAAGAGACCGTCGAAGACTACTTCCAAATCGGTCTAGTGACAGCTGGCCCAATGTTCATTCCTGGACGACAATATGGAAGGGGTCGACGAATCACAGAATCCCAAGGGGTTGAGGACACCGAGACGCTAGACGGAACTGTCTTCAGTCGGAACACTGGCAACAATGGACGGTCTATCCAAATCAGTTGGTCGGATGGAATCGACATATCGGATTTGTATAGTGAGAACACCGAGCCCGACTATTGGAGAGGTTCGAACCGTGGGGACGCATTGGCCAATGTTGGGGACGCCCCAAGCAGCCTACAAGGGTTCTATAGATATTTGGAAGGCGGTGTTCATCAAACGGTTTATGTCCCATCGTTCACAGGTTCCATCGATGGAGACAACCAAGTCCAAGTCTTAAACCGAAGGGGCGACCATATGACTTGTCGATTCGTCGACCCTGTCCAAATAACCAACATTGTTGGGGATGAACTTCAAGGTCTTGGGGCTGGGGAAGTATTCAGAATAGCCACCATTCAGCTGGACGAAATCAAATGACAACATTTCGAAGGGTCTTAGACGAGAACGACTATAAAGGAGCCGACCTTGTTTGGTTGCTTGTCGTGGATTGGGGTGGAGCTCTATATCGGTTCTCAAACATCCCAATCGAAATCCAATATGACAATGGCGACTATCAGTTCCAAGGGCAGCTTGAACAACTAGATTACACAGAACAATCCGATTTATTCCAAATATCGGTTGAGTCGAACAGCGTATCCCTAGCGGTGGTCTTCCCTCATGACATGGTCGAAGAATTCCGAAAAGGGCGTATTTTGGACGGTGCACGGGCCGAGCTTAGTTATGTCATGGTCCGAAATGGACAGCCCCTTCAGACATGGGAACAACGGATTCTATTATTCGAAGGTGAGATAAGCCAACCCATCATCGGAGACCCCGAAGAACCGTTGGGTTTTGCCGCCTTCAGTGTCGAACAACAGCCCTACGACATGAGCGGCTATATCTTGGACCAAGACAATCTCATCAACATTTCGAAGTTCCCAAATGTCCCAAATGACCTAGGCCCTGGAAAGGCTTATCCTTTCGTCTTTGGGAATCCATCCAACAGCGTTAGAGCTGACGGAACGAATGTTCCCAACCTCTATTCGACACCCGCTTATCCCATCGATTCAGCTCATGGGGGTGGAGGTGGAGAGGAAAACCACGACAAAATCATGATAGCCGGTCACAAGGTGGACGCAGCTACAGTTATGATTCGTGATGGGGACTATCGAATCACGACCCAACCCGTCCAAGAAGCCAAGGACGCCAATGGGGTTCTATATTCCTTCGTGGATGTCCACGGCTCCCCAGTCTATGAAGCGGACGACGCTGGACATTCAAATAAAAGCTATTTCACAAGGTGGTTCAACCCAGCGGGAGCGGGAACCTATTCAGGTGGGCACTTAAACCCATTCGGAGAAGGCATTTTGGAAGGCGGTGGGGACCTTGTCATGTATGCCCTATCCAAGACAAAAATGGCTGTCGATTGGGAAGCATGGGGAAGCGTCCAACAGCTACTCAACACCTTTCGGTTCGCTGGATATGTCAACGAACCACGGGTCACGGCTTGGGACTGGCTTAACCAAAACATTCTCCCGCTTATGCCCTTGTCCGTTGTTTCGGGTCCTTATGGCTTGAGACCTGTCGTTTATCTTCAGTATTTCCAAGGGCAACGAATCGCATTTACCACCCACATTCTAGAGGGTAGCGACTTCCAGAGAATAAGCGCACTTGAAGCGGCCGTGGGGCTGGATGAAATATACAATGTCATCGAGCTACGATACGCCAAAGACGGAACAAGCGGTTCTTTCATGTCCTATTATTCGATTGGTGCCGACTTGGAATACATACCCGAGACCATGGACTTCGATGGATACGCCACCCTATCCCAACAGCGTTATGGGGTTCGACGAAATGTTATTGAGACGAGCTATGTCTATGACACGGGGACAGCTGGACGGATAGCCCGATACCTACTTCGGGCGAACTGTCTAGTCAAAAGACGATTGACCTATAGAGCTGCGGCCAAATATGGCTATCTCATGATTGGGGATGTTATAGGGCTTACGAGTTCGTCTTTGTATCTCACCGAACAGATAGCCACAATCACTTCGAAGAAGTGGGACGGGTCGTCTTGGTTGTATGATATACTTATCGAAGACAACCCATATACAACACCAAGGGGGACATGATGTTGGTAATATTGGATAGACAGCACAGCGGCCAAATAAACCGCTTAAACTCAATCGGAGCAATAGCCGATGTTGATGGGGATGGGGAAGAATCAATCCACGAAGCCGAAGCGTTTTGGACGGGCTATTTGTCTCTAGCGCTTGAACTGGAACTTCGACAAGCGGGTATCCATGTTATCCCTATTTCGGATGGGTCATACCCAGAACGCCACGCACGGGTGAACGAATACGCAGCTCGTTATTCGGGTCCTGTTGTTTACATTGCGCTACATCTCAACGCTGGGGGCGGTGATTATGGGGCGATGTTCTACGACCATCGGAGCGCAGCTGGAGCTGACCTAGCCGACAACATAGCCGAAGCCATGGAGAAGAACTTGTCCGAGATTCGGGTGGTTAAGAAGATACCGGCTAGCCCTTCGGATTGGACTAAGAACGCATATTACACCATTAAGGGCGTGAACAGACCAGTGGCGATATGTTCCGAACCTCTATTCATTGACTGTGACGCCCACAAAGTTCTATTGACCATTGATGGGATTCATCGACTTGGGGCGGCTATGGCGCTAGGTATCAAGACATGGGGGGCTATCTAATGGAACACGAAAGCCTATTAATGATGTTAACGGGACCCCTTTCAGGTCTAGCCCTAGCTGTCACGATGTTATTGGGGATTGGTCGAATGGTCTCAAAGTATGTTCCCCAATTGGTGGACAAGCACATTCGACAAATTGACGAACAAATCGAAGCCAGCCGGAAAATTAGCGAACGCCTGGACGCAATGAACGAGAGAATGAACGAACAGCACATTCAGACGAGCGAGATTATTCGAAACACAGCTTCGGGTCTTCATAAGCGCTTAAACCCCATGGAGAACGACTTGAAAGAAGTCCGTACATTCTTAAAACTAGATACCCAGTTCAAAGAGACCCACACAACAAACCACTAATCCTATTCGATGGAGAATAACATGGCCTTTAATAACGAAGCCCCTTTTCAGGTGCGTAAGCATATCGCCCTTTTGAATGGCGTAAATGTTGAGACAATCAGCGCTAACAAAACCCTTGTCCTTAGCGACTCAACCTATCAAATCCTTGATGGGGGCGGTTCAGACTATGACCTAGTCCTTCCAGCTGAAAACGATGGTGTTTCATTCTGGATTCGAAACGATGGTTCTTCAAATTCTATCGTTGTTAAGGACGCTGGGGCAACCACAGTAACCACCCTAACAGCTGGACAAGCGTGTCATGTTGTTTGTAATGGGTCTACTTGGTTCCTTGTTCTGAAAGCATAGACCAAAAAGTGAAAAGGCTTGGGGAACTTCCCCAAGCCGTACCATTAACCAAAAAGGATAACGGGCGAATTGCCCAATGTCCTATATCGTGTTTTTGTCGATTTGTCTCAATCTCATTTGCCAAGACATTTCGGTCTCACGGAACCCTAGCAATTTGACAAAGACGAATTCCCGATGGTTCGTTGTCCAGTGTGCAAAGTGGGCCAAGGTGTCCACAATGTTTCGAATGGACTGCTTATTGGGAATAGACCGTCGACTAAGCCAATTGTGAACGACTTTTCGGTCATAGCCTGAAAGGGTCGCAAAAGTCGTTACATCGAGATTGTATTGTTCAAGCCATAAGCGTAACATGTGTCCTATCATCATTCCCCCACATGTAGTTCGCCCTTTTCGAGCTTGATAACAAAATTTCGTCGACGCTCCGTTCCCCATGTCGACGGCTTCGACCAACCTTTCGCCACAGTCCAATCACGAACCGCAGCATAACCGCCAAACTTGCCCATAGCCGCACAGAACCATTTTTGGTCTTTGGTCCATAGTTCATCGTGGGGTGTTTCGTCTTTTGGTGGTTCGGGATTGGGAAGCGGTGCAGCTGGAGCGACTAAAGGCGGCTTGGATTGATAGGTCACTGGGAGGGCCCATTGTGGAAGTTCTGGTGGGGTTGCGTAACCTGTCGTACCCTTTGACGAGACATAGATTTGGCCCTTGGACTGAATAGGAACCCAAACAAGGGGTAGCCGATATAAATAGCGCCCTATCCCCCACTTGACCGCAGCACGCTTGAACGAATCGGAATAGGCCCCTTTTATGGACTCTATTTGGGTTGGTTCAGCCCCGTCTATCTTGGTGACCCAAGTCCCATCCGTCATGCGAATAGACAGTCGACATTCGAATCCGTTACCCAATGGGGTTTTGTGGTATTCGTCACGCCAGTTTTCAGGACCGACAACAGCGTCCAATCGGTCCATGACAGCCCGTGAAGTGATATAAGCGAGCAGGGTACACATCTTGCCAGATTTGGCGACATTGCCCACCCGCCATTCGAGGTCTTCAGGTGGAAAGGGCTTACAAAGGTTAGCTATTGGTAGTCGTGACATTTACTTGTCCCCTTTAAGGTCTAAGGTTGAGAAGGCCCATAGCATGACCATGGGGGCTGCTACAGCGATACAAGCGACAATCAAGCCGCTATAGTGAACGATTTGTTCTTGGTTATTAAGAAGAAAGTTATACATTTCATTTTCCTATGTTGGTTATGGACAACATGTCCATGAAAAGAGCTTACTGTGTTATATTTGTGTTGTCAACAGATAACAAATAAAGTATAGAAATTACATCCATTAACCAAGGAGAACAAAATGGATTTTAATGAATGGCTTCGGGAGACCATGACCAAACATGGTTTGTCCGATTTGGAGGTCCAGAACAGGACCAAAATAAATAGGAGCCTGATTTGGCACTATAAACAGGGAAGCAAAAGACCATCATTTCAGAATGTTGGTTTATTGGCGGATTTGTTCGCAAAAGTGGAAGGGGAAGCCGAAAAGATGGACCATCGACAAGTCTATTTCCTTCGATTGGAGCTCATCTATAAAATGTATCAACTTTTGGAGGTGGAAAAATGAAGGAATTATGGCCACCCTCATTTATTGGTTGTTTTCAGGTCTTGGGCGAGCCGGTCGCCATGGGCCGTCCACGGTTCACACGAAACGGTCGGGTCTATACCCCAAAGAAGACCGAAGAAGCGGTGAATCATATCGCCAGTGTAGCGGCTGAAATGATACCCTATCGTGAATGTGAAGACATGTTCGACATATCCATCCAATTCCATTTTAAGAGACCCAAACGAATGAAGAAGGGCGCAGCTGTACGAAAGGCGACAAAACCCGACATTGATAATTTGGTCAAGACCGTGTTGGATGGTCTCAATCGTTCGGGTGTTTGGGTTGACGACAATCAAGTCGTAGCGCTTAGGGCTTCGAAATATTACTGTGGGACCGACGAGGAACCACGGACCCAAATCTTCATTTATTCGGTGCGACATGACACGCTCCCATTCTAAGCCTGTTATCGACTGGGGGGCTTGGGACCTAGGCGTGACCCTGTTCGACAATCGCTTCCAACGGGTTGGGCTATCCTTGACATTGAATCACCAACACCCGCTTGATTGGGTGTTGAATGTTGGGTGGACGAATCGCAAGTGGAAAGGAAAGGACAAGGAAATGTTGTGGTCTCCAGCTGTCTATGAACCTCAAGCAACCCGAAAGAAGGCAAATGTCGTTAAGGTCAGCTGCATGGTCTACGATGTCGACGACGGGACACCTTTCGAAATGCACGCTTTATTTGGGGACTTCTATTATTATGCACACACGACAGCAAGTTCGACACCTGAGACACCCAAGTGGCGATTGGTGCTTCCGCTAAAGAAAGCTGTCCCTGGAAAGGAATGGGGAAGGGCTTGGGAAGCGGGACGACGGCTATTTAAGGACAGAACAGGTTCGGACATCGATGGGGCGTGCAAAGACCCGTCGAGAATGTACTATGTAGCGCCCCCAAAAGACATGTGTCAGGTGGCGACCTCAAGCCGAAAAGCTATTACGAGCTATGACGAAGGGGTCTTTTTGGACTTGGATTGGAAATCAATCGAAAAGCCCAAGCCACGAAACAAGGTTGTCAGCTTAACCCAACGAAAGGCCAAGACAGCCAAGTCTAGCGAACGGAAGATAATGGAAGCGCTGAAATGTGAACCCGACAGTCGAAAGGTAGCAGCTGAAAGACTTGGGGCACAGATAACAGGTGATGGTATAGCTCGTTATATTGAGTGCCCCCAATGCCGAAAGAAGGACGTGTGGTTTTGTATTGACCCTTCACAGAAGCACACAGCACAATGTAACCACCGGAATTCGTGTGGTTGGTACGGGTCGGTTTATGATTTACTTAAGGAGATATGAAAATGGATATTAACGAAATGGGACAACTACTCAACATTGAAACAACAGACCAACCCGAACGGGATGTCATGGACATGTTGGAGCGGAGCCGAGACCGAACGGTCGAAGGGGTGTTGATTCGTGGGGCTGTCAAAAGTCACGCCCTTAACGGTTCGATAATACTTGAAAACGATAGTCGAATGGAAGACCGCTTCACATATAACGAATTTAACGACCAAATTTATGTCTTGGACCGACGGTTCGAAGACGAAGACATAACCGAGACCCAATTATGGTTACATCGTGTTTATGGGGTGCGGATTGGAAAGGATGTTGTATACGACTTGATTGTGAGACAAGCCAAGTCTAAGCGCTTCCATCCTCTACAGGAATATCTTTTGGGCCTAGAATGGGACGGTGTTTGTCGTCTTGAAACATTGCTTCAGACCTATTGGGGCGTTGAAGACACCGAACTATTGAAAGAAATTGGACGTCGTTGGGCTGTTTCATGTGTAGCCCGTGCAATTATGCCAGGGTCAAAGGTGGACACGGTGTTGATTTTATGCGGTCCCCAAGGGGCTTACAAGTCAACAAGTCTTCGGGTGTTGGCTGGAAATGGGTGGTTTTCAGATAGTCACTTGGACATATCACGCAAAGAAAGCTACGAACTTATCCATTCAAGCGGTGTTTGGATTTGGGAAATGGCGGAAAACTACGCCCTTAATAAAAGCGATGTCAATAACGCTAAAATGTTCCTTAGTGCACAGTCCGACCGCTTCCGCCCTTCCTATGGACGCACCCCAATAACCCGAGAACGGTCCGTGGTCTTCGTGTCAACAACCAACGAACCCTCCTTCCTAACCGATGGAAGTGGGAACCGTCGTTATTGGCCGGTGAACATTGGGGAAGTCGACTTGGAAGGACTAGAACGAGACCGTGACATGATATGGGCCGAAGCCATGCAGCTCCTACGAGATAATGAACCTTGGTGGTTGGATGAATCCTTCGAGGTTGATTTGTTCGAATACCAACAGAACTTTGTTATCGAAGACCCTTGGGAAACAGCCGTGAATAAATGCGCTGACATGTATCCCGATGGATTCCTTAACGATGATGTGTTCTACCAACTTGGACTCAACCCAAGCAGACAAACAAGAGACGACAACAAGCGGGTGAACAACATATGTCAGTCCCAAGGGCTGTACAAACACCGAATAACCGGTTCACTTCCACGACATCCACATCTCATTCGACCAAGGGTTTGGAAATGCTAGTATTTATCGACATTGAAACAAGCGCCCTATACGCTGGACACCATCGAGATTCTAACGGCTTCCTTTATTATGGGGAGCTGTTGGAGGTAGCCGTCATTCGTGAAGATGGAAAAGAATATGTATGGCGAATGGAGCCCGAAAAGCCCACCCTACACGACCCCAAGTCCATGTCCATTAACGGATACAACAATCGAAAACACAACTACTTAACCGAACCATGGCGCAATCACATTACACGAATCCATGAAACACTAGCTGTTCCTGGAACGCTTTATGTTGGACACAATGTCCAATTCGATGTCCATTGGCTGAACTTTTGGTTCGAGAAAGCTGGACTTCCACCCATTCCCGTTCGATGTCTGGACACCATGACCTTAGCCCATGAACATCTCACACCATGCGGTCTTCGTGGTTTGTCCTTCGACAAGATACGGAAGTTCCTTGGGTGGGAGCTGCGAGAATGTCACGACGCCTTAAACGATTGTCGGGATGTCAAGCGGCTGTTCCAAACACTGAGACGAGCTACACTATTCGATAGACTGATATGGAGGTTCACAGGGTTATGTATTTCCAAGTGGTTATAAAGGACCTCATGAAACGAAAGGGAATGACGATTGACGAATTCGCTGAAGCGCTTCACCTATCAGCTGGAGCTGTCTTGGGTTGGTTGACTGGATACGAACTTCCAACAGACAAAGAACTTTTGGTCTTGTCTTTATGCTTCGGAAACACCCAAGACCAATGGAAGCGAGCGTTCGAACTATTGCAACGAATTCGGGATGTTGACAGTCGAAGACATTTGAATTAGTGGACGCTTGAGTTCTGTACGACTCATTTCGTTTATCTCAATAAAATATTGAACCTCATGTCAACTTTGCCCCTGACATGGGGTTCTCTTTTATGTTATAGAATTTGGCCGGAGAAGTTCTTCGGTGTTGCGAGAGATGAAGCAGGCGACCCATTCGTGGGTCGTCTTTATTTTTGGCTTGAAAAAAAGTTATCCACAGGTTTATCCACAGAGTTATCCACAAGCAAACAGCCCGATACAATCGATACTCTTTGAAGTTATCCACAGAGTTATCCACAGGTTTATCCACAAGTTATCCACAGGTTATCCACAGGACAAAACCCAATTGGTTGAACCAATCTGTCCACGTTGTCCACCTGTGTCCAATAGTACTGGACAAGTTTAACCCATATCGAAACTAGATTATGAACAATCTGTCCAAAAGTCCACTAACTTTCTATAAGAGGGGTTTTATAGAAATAAATAATAGTACTACAAAAGGGATTTTTTTGTGGACACGTGGACAGAATCACGAAAAGCCGCATAGAACAAGGGGTATTCCTGTCCACAACATGCGGGACAACGTGGACAAACGTGGACAGGCTACTTCTTTCGGTCAATCTCTCTTAGGGTAGCGTCCACCCATATCCGACCAGCTGAACCACCCCAAAGGGCCCAAGCAATGGCAGCTTTAGAATTGGACTTCATTCGGGCTTTGGCTTCCAAGGGGCTATCCCCATGACGAGCGAACCAAGCAGACATTAACCGAAGCTGTTCTTCATCCACTTGGTCGTTCACTATCCGACGGGCTGTTCTCATCCCAGTCCCTTCGACTTTCTTTCCATCCACTTCTTTGTAAGCTGCACGCTGGGACAAGGGACGGTCCAAGTTTACATTGATAGCACGCTGGACGAGTTGTTTGACATGGCTTGGGGCTTTATATACAGGCACACGACCTCCTTTTAAGTTACAATATGAATATATCCGATAAGGAGACGATATGGCTAAACGAGCACGAATCACTAGAACGAACGCTGAGAATGTCGCAATACGAGCACAGGTAAACGCATATATGGCCCAAGGGCTTCCGATGGACCAAGCCCAAGCTGCAGCTTTTAAGATGTTTAGCCAGGGGGAAATCAGCGCAAGCCCAACAGCCAAGCCAGCCAAGACGACTGGA
>Ga0222719_10000972_pt1 | contig 28540 bp, 32 predicted proteins | sample C33_34DmetaG_FD_165039 | JGI IMG/M metagenome (GOLD analysis project Ga0222719, IMG submission 165039) | Estuarine water microbial communities from San Francisco Bay, California, United States - C33_34D | ecosystem: Environmental > Aquatic > Marine > Unclassified | place: USA: California...
GATTGTGGAGTTATTAAAACTGTTAAACTTCCAGATGCCATTTATCGTCTCAGCTAGTTAAGGTTACGCCCGGCCTTACAATCAATTTTCCTTCTAATAACCTTCTAACATCTGTGCCGTCTGTTCTAATTACATCATACACATAATCTTGTGCGGTAAGAGTAGACGTTGTGGTTGCTGGCAAAGTTATATCTACTGAACCAGAAGCTGCGGGAGGTATAATGTCAAACGTAAAATTAGCACTAACGTCTTCGGAAGAATATGTTTCTTTGACAGATCCAGTAAATGAAACGCTAGTCAAATCTACTGGGTTATTTGATTCGTCGGTAATTGTTATAGCTAATTTAAAAGATTCACCCTGTCCGACCGTTAGTTGAGTTGCTCTGCTCATAAATTATGTCCATATAAAATGTCCTACTATAAGTAGTTTTCTCCATAACAAAAAACCTCCCCGAAGATAATTTCGAGGAGGCAGCTCAGTTAGAGCAATTTGTATTTTTTGTCTACTAGTAGTTAAGAATACAATAATCTGGTTGGATTGTTAGTGAGATATTTACTGGATCATCATTGTCCCAAGACATTTCACCAAAATTAGCTTCTTGAATTTGAGTTCCTTTAAGAATCCACTGTTCTACTTTATCTCCAACTGGTCCAAGAACATTAATCGTTAAATCTTTTTTATAAAAATCTGTGTATCCATCACGACCCGTTACTGATTCGTGGTGAAGTCGGACCCATTCCATAACAGACTGAGCAGCTGATGGTACGATTGGATCGTGTAATGTTAATGACACAGCTCCCCACACCGAACGGCCCTTTACATATCTCTGAACATTAATATGGTTTATTGCTTTTGCTTCTTGTGTTAATGTTGGTCTAGTTACACCCTTGACGACATATGATGGAAGACCATCTACTTCCATAATAAATCTATTTGCCATCTTCGGCTCAAACGCCTTAAAGAATAGCTCTTGTTCTTCTACCAAATTGGCCATATTTTGTCTCCAAAAAGTATATCTTTTATATAAATATCACGTATTCCTAATTTACATAACCTTTAATTTATCTTACTGTTCAGGGAACGTTGCTCCGGTTGGTAAGATATTGAAGTCAAGAACAATAAACTCAGCCGTTCTAGTTGGTTGTAAATAAATCTGACCAACTAGTTGGTTTCTATCAATGACATCTGGGGTGTTATTACTTTCATCCATGACCACACGGAAGGCGAATAATCCTTGTCTTTCCTGTACACTAGATAAGTACGGATTGACTAGGTTTAAGAACCTGTTACGTGTAGCTTCTGTGTTTTGTTCAAATAGTAGGTATCTTGAACTCGATGCAATGTACTTCTTAAGTGCTATCAAGAGACGGCGAACGTTAATTCTATCTAGAGCACTTGATCTTGTCTGTAATGTCTTCTGACCAAAGGCAACAATACCTTGACCGGGGAACTGAGCGATGGGGTTAACCTTGTTCTCGTACAGTTCATCACGGTTTGTTCTGTTAAGTCTTGTCTTAACACCCTGTGCACCTGCGATTCCACCTCTGTTTAGTCCAGCAGGAGCGAACCATTCAGCAGAAACATTATCATTATAAGCGAAGGTTTCTGGGAGAACGGCTGAGGGTGGTGCCCAGATAAACTTGTTTGTATTGGTGTTTAGAACTCTTACCCAAGGATACCAACCAGCAGCGTAACTTGTGTCAAGTAGTGCGGCAGTCGCTGTAGCATCTGCGATTGAAGCACCGTAACTTGCTAAGTCCATGATAAAGAATGTATCTTGTCTGTCTTCACAGATGTCGATAGCATACTGGGTAATGTATGGGTGTTGTTCGTGGTTTACGCCAGGAATAACTAATAGATTGATATCGTATGCTTCTGGGTTTTTAATTGAATCAAGAGCCTTTTTGAATGCCCGAGCACCTTCTGCCTGTGAATCACTAATATCAAATCCTTGAGTGTTTGATGATACAATGTCAGCACCCATTTTTCTATCCCTATTAGGTTCAAATCCATCAAATCCACCCTGTAATGGAACAGTAAATTTACGATATGTAATATGAGCACTGTTTGTAATATCTAGGTTAACTCCTGCGACTTCCTGTACAGCAACGTCCTCTAGTGAGAACTCTGTAGAATTTGTGTTTGATCCAGAAGTTGCTACATATCCTACCGTAGCAGCACCTACTGGAAGTGGACTCAAGAAACTTTGATTTGTATAATTTGTTTCTGTGTAATCAAACCCGTAGAACTTTCTGGCATCTCTAACAGCAGCGGTTTTGTATCCACTAACAACCGACGCAGATGTCCAAGCTGTAGTTACAACTTGTGCTCTAACCACGGCTTCGTTGCCTTCAATTTTAACCGGTGCGGTGAGTGCAGAGAATCCATAAGGTAATGTTGTTTCTGGAACCGTTCCAGATGAAACATCTTCACTCAATTCAACCCTAACAAACTGACTTCTATTTGAGAAATCACCAATGTATAGGGATTCTTCAGAAACGGAGTCGTATGTTGAAACACTGTTACCGATTCTTCTACCAATATAGTCTGAACTATTTGGGTCTAATGTTAGATTATCATATTGTTCAAGAATTTCTGATTTAGTATCCGTATCAGATGCTCTTCTGACCAATAGTGAAAATGTTCCATATTGTCCTTCGACAGTTCTGTACTTAATGCCCTGAATTGAAATCTTAACATCACGGTTACTGTTTGACCCATCAGCGAGAGTATGAACTTTGAATAGGTCGTATTTAGCACCACCGATTGTTTGTGATCTGATCCAAGGGGTAGATGCGTTTGAATATTCTCTTGATGTAAAGTCAATGGCCACAGAACTAGTTTCTAGTCTGAATTCAGCCGCTGAGACACCACCAAGGTCGGGGTCAATAGCAGATGGGAAGTATGTGTACGTATAGCCCGGATTCGAACCATTAACGGCAGAACCTATACTACTAAGTATGTTATCACTACTAGATCCACTTGGAGACACAGAACTAAATGAAGCCGTTCCATTAGAACCACTCAATACGATAGCTAATGTATCCGTTCCACTAACAGAAGAAGAGACAATACTTACGCCGTCAACAGTTGGGTGGAAAATGGCGGCGATTCTTTCACCCCCAGATCCACTAGCAATCAACTTAGCTGATTGAAATGTTGAACCGCTGTATCCATCTAATCCAAGAACACGAACAACTGTTGCTGAACTTGCTTCTTGTAAATAATTCTGGACTGTATATCCTAAGTAGCTGTATTCGTCCGCAATTCCAAATCTATTCTCAAACTCTTGTTGACCATCAACAATCACCGGAACGAATGCTGGACCCTTTTGGGCGACCCCAACAAATGCTCCTCCGATGTCGGCCACACCCTGAGCTAAGAAAGATTGATCTCTCTCACGGGTAAATACGCCTGGGCTAACCACACGCTCTGCCATACTCTATTCTCCGTTAGGTAGTTTTTATTTCACCTGTATCAATATCAAGTAACCCTTCACCATATTTTTTATTTAAACTTTCTAAGTTATTTGATTCTCTTTCAACTGATTCTAGAAAAACGTTTTTTGCTTCTTGTATTTGTTTTTCTAAAAGGGTCTGTGAAAGCACCAACTCACTTAAATTTTGTGAGTTTTGTAAAACCCTTTCACGATTCTGTTTTACTTGTTGTAATTCTTCATCACTAATTTTTGTCATAACCTAACCATCCTTTGTATTATAAATATACTCAAAGATTCCCAAAACAAATTCTATTCAATGAATTTTTCTTTGATGATCAATTTTCTTGTTGTAAATCGTGTCTGATTCATATTTATTGGTTTTCCATATTTATCGACTGTATTTTCTGGTAGTAGATATGCTTTAACTGTCATGTCAAATTCTGACCGAACTAGTCTATCTTTACGTTCGGGCAACTCAACCGTGTTTTTATATTCTCGTATGGACGTTTTAAATTTATATTTATCTTTTTCGCCCCAATAGCTTTCGCCTTCAAAAGAAATTTGTTCAATTAAGTGATTCATTTGAGCCATATATTCCGTCCAAATTACACACTGATATGTTAGATCATAATAATCTGGGTACATGACCGATACGTATTTATTACTTTCTTGAATGTCATTCAGTACAGCAAACCTATCATATTTGTTTCTTGGATTCCACTGGGTAGAATAAAAATCTAACTCTTGGTATTTTTTAACGGGGTTATTCATCTTATTCTTGACCAATGAACTTCTAGTTACTACCAATAATGGTATTTGTAGTTTGCCCTTAACATCTCTAATGACCCCATCCTTTCGTATGTTCTTCCAGCGTTCAGGATTTCCATACATGATTGGAACTTCTATCTTATCTCCGTCCTGAACAACGTGTGGTTTGATAACCTGTTCCATATACTGAATGATGGTGGTATCAATATCAATAAGTCCAACCGAAATTTCATTTGTTTCTTCAGTTTTTGTATCAAACCCACGGTTTTGATGTTGGTCATCTATCTGTGCGTTCTTTATTAGATCAGTTACCTTACTCATACTTGCCTAGATTCAATTTGAATGTTACTACGTCTCGTTAGATGTGTAGAACATATGATTGACTGATTATAACCGATTCTACCAGCGATAAGTTGTACTTCTTGTACGTTATCAATCTCATAAAACGCATCATTGTATCCAATAACGTCTCCGATCTCTGGATATACGTGTCTTTCTTGTAAAATCCTACGCACAAACCTAAATTCGGCTTCTTGAGTAGCATCTATACCAAATCCAGAGTCAGTAATGACTTCGTTTCCTTTATAGTCGATAAATGCGGTCAACTCTACACCATCATACGCTATTTTTTCGACAGATTCACCATAGATGTTTGTATTTGCATACGCCAAGTTTAATTTATACAAAATTACAGGAGTATCTACAATTTCTGCACTTAATTCACGGTTAACGTGTTGAAAAAATTCAAAATCACGGTTGCCTACGAATTTTGCCATATTACTTTACATATATTGCGAGGGGAACTCTATCTAAAATTTTATTTTGGGCTTCGGCGGACTCTGCTTGTAGTTTCATTTGCTCATGATACCCAGCTTTAGTCAATGTTTCTTGTAGTTCTTTGACTAACATCTCTTTTTCCTGTTGTGCTTCTCTTCTTAATACATCACCGTCCATTTTAATATCACTATTTGGAATAGGAACTCGTTCGTATTTAGAACGAATCAATCCCAGAAGTTCTTTAGCAAGAGCCAACGTGTACTTGTAAATCCAAACTTTACCAATTGAGTTGATATTGTTATATGGTAAATGATCTAGTGGAATATTTGAGAAGTCACTAACAAATTCATTCTGACTACCCGACTGCAATGTTGCAGAAGTTTTGTCGCTGGTCACATAATAATCGAAAAACATATTAAATGATGTTCGTGGGATTGGAGAAACCTTAAGAACATTATTAGATAACGTAAATGTGTGAATACTCTTTCTGATTTGATCGTTGATTTCAATGGCTTGAACCCTCAACATATCTTCATAGGCAGGCATCATAACAAATGTGATGGCTGGTGAGTATCCGTCGAATCCAAATTCTGCAAATAGGTTAGTAATTCCAAGTCCAGTGGCAGCAAATGGATCATAATACCTAGCAAGGGCGGGAGTAGCTTCGTGGTAAACTTTTCTAATCTCTAAATCCTCACCACTTTCACTAACATCACCCCAAAGGTCTTTTAGATCATATGTAGCAACGTATGGAGAGGTCTTTATATATCCTCTCTTCAAATCAATATCACCGCCAGAAAGAGCTTCTGTACCGTAATCACTTGCTAATTTAATAATTTGAGGTAAAGCGGTACCAACAATATTTCTTTGGGTCATATCAGTAGAAGTAGAGCTACCAAGCATATTGTACATATAGTCTCTGGCTCTAAACTGGTTTACTTGCTTGCCATACTCAATTACCGCTTCTTCAAAACACGCATACATCTGTAAATCTTGAAGTTCAACGTCAAGGATGGGATACCCTAATCTAGTAGCAACAAAGTTGGCTACCTTTGGTCCGTCAATTTGAAAATTTGATTCGGTGTCAAATATTCCAAATGGAGTTAGACCAGAAGGGTTTGATGGTTGACCGTCATAAGCAATATATTCGGGGGTTGTTGCCATTAATGTTCTCTAGTGGAATTTATCCTGACTATAAATAGTAACGTTAGATGGTAGACCATCTATTTATTATAAATAGTCCTAACCGGAGACATAAGATGTACGAATATAAAGCAATTGTTGATAGAGTTGTAGATGGAGATACCATTGATCTTGATGTTGATCTTGGGTTTGATATTTGGCTACGGAAACAGAGAATTAGATTACGGGGAGTCGATGCTCCAGAAAGTAGAACCCGTGATCGCAACGAAAAAAAATTTGGTATGTTATCAAAACTGTATGTTATGGAACATTGTCCGGTAGGTTCCGAGGTTATACTCCAAACCTATTTAGATGGTCGTGGCAAGTTTGGCCGCATTTTAGGAGAAATATTTTTGTCGGATCAAGAACTGTCATTAAATGAGTTAATGATTAATGATAAGATGGCGGTTTACTACCACGGACAAAGTAAAGAAGATGTGAATGACGAACATCTAGCGAACCGACAATTTTTAATAGAAACTGGCACATTTAAAAATATCACATACTAGTTTCGTCTATCTCTATTATTAAAGAGGTCAAACAATACTTTTACTTTATCGTCAAGTACTTGTATAGACGAGTGCATTTTTGCCAAAACGATAACTAGTGAAATAACACCAACAAAAACTGGCCAGACAGAACTAATTACTTCATAAAAATTAGTTTCCATGATGCTCCCAGATTAAAGAAATATTAACAACCATTTTGGGAACCATTTTACATTCATAAATATCATCCTATAAACAAAAAAATCGGGGTGGGTCCGAAGACCCACCCCTCTTTTTGTACCCATCAACTTCGGTTGTTAGCCTAGATTAACTCTAGTCCGTCAACGAAGATCTTAGCGAAGAATTCTGGGCGAACAACCTTCTTAGCATAACGAGTCATAACTCCTCTACGTGGCGTAAAGTTGTCAGGATCGTACACTAGAGGTGTCATTAGGAGCGGAATGTACGGAGCGTACACAGCACCTGTCTCTAGGAAGTTTGTTCCACGGAAGCCCATGAGCATAACGTTTTCAGTCATGTATGGGTTTTTGTAGATTGTGAAACGGTTCTGGAAGGAACCAACCTGTGAGACTCCAGCAGCAAATTCCATCTTGTCACCATTTGTTCCAGCCATGAAGCCTGGGATGGTTTCGAGAATGGTTGCAACTGTTGGTGAGCAAACTGCGAAGTTAGCACCACCGCGAAGAGTTAGCTGATGGATTCTGTTAGAAACCTTCTGCATCTTCTGACCAAGGGTTTGATACCATGTCATGTTTGTCCATGCTGTACCTGTGTTACCACTTGGGTCTGGAGTAAATGTTTGTGCAACATTATCCCATACCTGACCGATTCTGGCTGACCAGTAATCAGTTGTTGTAGCACTTACGATAAGCATATCAAGAATCTCAAGATCAATTTCAAGAGAAATGTGATCACTGAGCATTGCTGTTAACTCAGCTTCAGCATCAACACTGTGATAAGCGTTAAGATCCTGAGCGAGTTCTGGTGTCCAGACAGCTTTCAACTTACGTGTCTTAGCAGCAATTGTTTCGCTACGTAGCTGAATGTTGATCTCTGGAATTTCAAGGTTTAACCCTTGATCCACGTTAGATCCACCCTGAATTGGGGTTTGATCTTCAAAGTCACCACGGTTGGTTTCAACTGGTTGTACTGAATATGTTACAGCATCAAGAGTTGCTGAGCCAGATGGAGCAATAAATGTTACGTTAGCACCATCGGCACTAAGTGATGTAAATTGTGGTAGCCACCCAGCAAAGTCAACAACAGAACCGGAAGGAACGAATGAACGAACACTACGAACGTCAACACTTCCTAGATTTGAAAGAGGAACTGTATATAAACTATATGTTGTTCCTGAAGCAGTTGCTTCGAAGTTAAGATCGTTTTCTGTTGCTACGCGAGTAGCAGCAATACCAGAAAATACAGACGATGTTTCGTTTACTGTGTATCCGAAACGTCCTGCTCCGTAGAAACCATCTCTTGGTAGCGTTCCACTACCACTTGTAACACCGTAGATGGACTCTAGTGGTGCACGTTGTCCAGCTGTATTACCATATTGGAAGTCCATGAAGAAGACTAATCCTGCTGGTAAGTTCATTGGTTGTACAGAAACAAAGTTCTTGGCAGCAATCTGTCCAAGAACCTTTCTGACCAATGGTAAAGCAACACCAGCCCAACTCTCAAGTCCGGCTGTTGTTTGTGTTGCGGATGCTTCGTTAAGAAGCTGTCCTGCTTGGTTTTCGAGAAGAACGGCCATACCGTTTCTCTCTGGACCGTCTAATCCCTCAAGAAGTCCACTCTGTTCCCACTTACTAGCCATTCTACGTGCTTCGTTGGATAGCTGTTGGTGAGCTGTAGCAGCTTCTGTGAGTAAATGTGATACGTCACTCATGTTTCAATCTCCGAATAAATGTTTAATTAAAGTACTTTGACACCAGCGAGTTCCTGCATTCTTCTGCGGAAAGCTGCGTTAGTGTCCTCTGCGATAACTTCTTGCTTTGGTGCTGTAGAACCTACAACGTTAGAAGCAATTGCTTCTGTGACCATTGCTTGTGGTTGAGCTTTCTTTCTAACTGGTGCTGGAACAGCTTCACTTAGTGTAGCGTAGACCAACTTAACCTCACGTAGCGTTGTAGCTAGATCGAATGTCTCAACAACATGAACCTTCTGTTCATTAGTTAGTGCTTGGTTCTTGAACAGCTTGTTTGTAAATAGTAACTTAGCATTTAGAAGATTGACCTCATTGAGCTTACCACGTAGCAATTCAACTGCCTTACGATATTCGGCTAGCTCACCCTTAAGTCTTGCATTTTCGTCAGCCATTGGAGCGTGTTCTTCTTCGGACAGCTCGGCTTCAATCTCGCGAAGAATTTCTTCTATGTCGAGATCATCATCTTCTTCATCATCACCAAACTCAGCTTCTGGCTCATCGTCTTCACCAAATTCTGCTTCTGGTTCTTCATCACCGAACTCAGCTTCTGGTTCAGCGTCTAGATCTAGCTCATCATCATCTTCTTCTTCACCATATTCGTCATCACTGCCACCGATCATTTCTTCAACTTCGGCTTGGAGTTCACGGATAATGGCTTCTAGATCCATAATTCCTTCATTAACTTCTTCTACATCTTCGTCTTCGTCTTCTTCTTTTTCTTCTTTCATCTGCTGTGGTGTTTCAGCTCCTTCGGCGCCAGTGTGGAACTTTTCAAATTCCTGTCCACCGTCACTACCGACCTTTGAAGACTTACTTGATGCTGGTGAAGGCATCTTGTTTTCACTACCACCAATTCCTGAAGTAGCATCGTTGGCAACTTCTTCCACCGATTCTCCTTCAGTTTCTACCGACTCACCTACTTCCGCAAAGTCGTTAGATTGTTGTCCCCTATGGGGATTGTGTGACTCGCCAACTTCATCTGCTTCCATGAGAGCTTTTGTGATCTCATTTTTTATAGCAGGCGCAATTGACTCCTCAAGTTGAATCTTTGCATTAGCGATAGCGGTTTCACGAACGCTTTCCGCATCTGCAATAGCTTCCTTGAGTAATTCATTGGTAATCTTAGTCATTCTGACCTCTCGTTACTTAAAGATTATTTTGAATCTTTAATGGGGTATATACAAAAATACCACCTAAAAATAGGTGTAGTCTACTAATAAGTATTACCCAAATTCAGAAAACGTTAACTATTATTGTATTTTTTTCGGTTTTGTTCTTTCTTATTTTCACGGATACGTCGGCGGACTGCCTCTTCCTTTTTAAGTTTCTTCTTAACCGAAGGTTTTACGTACTCTCTACGACTGTAGATCTCTTGAATAATTCCAGCATCCTTAACTTTTTTATTAAAGATACGAATTGCGCGTTGAAGGTCCGCGTCTGTGTTTCCTGTAACTTTTACATATGCCATTATACTTATTCCTTTGTTATTGTGAATTGTGTTCCTATTCCTGCGGTGTTATATACATCGAATTCTACGCCCTGACCAGCGGCGGGTCTAAGTCTTGCTGCCCCTGGCGGGCCGCTGCCGCCTACTGAATAGACGGTGAAGGATAGGTCCTCAGACGGGAACACGCCGTAAGACGACCCATATGACGCCAGTTCGGATGGGTACCGAAAATAAGGGTTACCAACAGTTCGCACACCACCGCTGTACCCGCTGGTAGTCACTCCGCGAACCCTGATCCAATTCGCAGCCGTCTGAAACTGAACCTGTACCATATCAAAGAATTGCAGCGTAAATACATACTTCGTGTTCGCGGTTGGCGTCCAGCCCGATAGCGGGAAATAATAGTCGGTGTCAGGACCGGCCGCGCTATCTACTGCATAATACGGACTGAACACAACTGGTGTACCTGAAAAGCTGTCCCCTACTGGCTCGTCACTGCCGTCTTCCTCGTACACGGCACAACGCATCAATCCAGGCAAAGATTTATTTGCGCTATTTATCCTAAACAGCGCCCTATAGCCCGTGACCTCTGAAGGGTTGGGTCCGAATGTTACAGTCTGCCCGATACCCGTAGGGGATGAATACGAATCGTGGTATTTATCAACGGCTCCGTCATACTCTTGATCCACTACCCCAGACGGTACATCTGTCGAGAGGTCGATCCCCCTGTATGTCAGGATTGATACAAACATCTTAGAGGATCACAAAGGTGTCGGCGTTAGCTGGGGCGGTTGCTATTGTGGTAAACCTCACATCCCCACCCGTACTGATGTAGTCATAGATCCGGGCGGCCTGACCATTCGCAGTCCCACCTGTCCACACAATCGTACGACCGACCAACTCGTCGTTAACGTAGCCTGTAAGGTCAGTAGTGGCCCGATCTGTGGCGAGTGTGCCGGTCACCGCCGAGCCTGTAATCACTACACTAGCGAACGCCTCCAGATTGTCCGCTGCCGCAATGTCACCGGAAACCGCAACCGCGTTCATGTCCACATAGCCGACGCGCCAGAGCTTGTCGGACGCTGCTACAGACTCGCCTCCGGGTAGTGATCCGCCAGCAGGCCAAGATTCCACGGTTGCCACCAAAGATGCCATTGACACCACGCGGAAGTACTCAAGGCCCCCATCAGCATCCTGCCAAAGCCAGAGTTCTCCAGCCGTTGAATTGTCCGCTGCTTGTGCGTCAAGGAAATCTTGAAGATCGACCGTGGTGTCATCGTTTCCACTTGCGTTGACCACTGTGTCCGTGATAAACGTGGCTTCAGTGAACGTGCGGACTGCGGCTGCACTTGCGCCCTCAAGCTCAATCACGCCGCCGATCACGATCATCCCAGTGAAGGTGCCGCCGTATTCGATATAGTCCACACCGCTCGCGACCGCAGCATCCGGCAGGTCAAGCCTGCCCACTCCGTCCTGTACGTGGACAAGTCCGCCGTCAGTGTGGGCACCCGTGACTGTCTGGGTAGCCTCTGTGATCGTGGTTACTGCACCCGTGGCACCGCGCCTATACCAGAAATCTACGCCAGCGGTATTGAAAGCGTAACCTGTCTCTGGGGTGCCGTCTGTCGAGTCGATGACCTTAAATGTCACGGATACGTCCGTCGCTCCGTGTTGTACTTTTTTGTAGAATGACATAATGAATTACCCGTGTTGCTGAAGAATTGTTGATGTTCCTGCTGCTGCTGCTACATTCGCCTCGACCAGTAGCCAGGCCCAAGCCCTTGAGTCACTCATATCTGTGCTATACGCCGAGTTGCCTGTGCCGGGGTTTTCCTCCCATGCGGTATGGAATCTGTTCTCGCTTGTGCTCGCGATCAGCGTCAGGTCAGCGTCCAGTGTAGTGATTGACCTGGCTGCGCTGGTGTCCGCACCCGCAAACGCCAAGATCAAGTCGTTGCCTGCGGTCACGCCTGTAATCGTGTTGGCCGCTAAGACAAATGGATCTTCGCTGGTATTCTGGCCTTCTGCGTAGTTCGGTGTCGCGAGGAACGGGTTTGTCGCATCAAGTCCGCTGCACCGAAATGCTACACTGCCGCGCATTAGAGTCGTGCCTGTGTTGACATTGAAGGTATCTGATGCACCCTCGCTGCCCGTTGCCGTTTTCCATAGGAAAGTAATCGGCCCGTTGGCTCCGAGCAGTGTATAGTCCACGTTTGTCCAGTGCCGGTTCGTGTCATCACTGAACGCCATGACCACAAGAATCTCATCTGCTTGGATGCCGCTAGGCAGGTTGAGCGTGTGACTTGCCGCGGACGTTGTGTTCAGGGTGGTTGCCGGAGTGCCTTCGATTGTCAGCGCCATCTAATCACCATCCGGGGTTGGTGGAGTAGGCACGGATGCGAAGGAACCATGTGCTCATTGACACATTGTCTGGGCCATCGTCTTTGTTGCGGTGAAAGCTGATGCCTGTGATTGAGTCAGGAGTTACCGTGTCCTCGTTGCAAGTGTTGAACCCAATACTGTCGTGCCATAGCACGTTGTCAAACCATATTTTCGACGCGCCGTCATTAGAAGAACAGGTTGTTGAGTTCTCCCAATAGATTTTCACGTTGTGCCACTCGCCATCCCATGCGTCCGCTGCGGGAGTGCCGGGATTGTCGTTTAGGCTCAGTGCCCCTGTGTTCGGGTGCTCCAGCTTGAATGAGTGGTTTGGCGGTGAATCGGTCCCCACCTTGAACGCCCATCGACCGTTCAGGGCCGCCTTCGTGTCTCCGAAAAGCCATTTATGGTCGTTTGGAGCGCAGGCCGCGTTTGATGTAGCGAAGTTGGCAGACCACCGTGTGTCGATCTCAAGCCATACGCCCCGCGTGTTGACGGGAAACCCGATGTCCCGTCGTACAGTTATCGTCTCACATCCGTCCGACGTGTGGTTGAAATCGTACCGCATGGCTTGAGTGTAGCCGTACTTCGATGCGAGCGTGTCATCTAAGGTGATGCCACCGAGGCTGCCCGTGGCATCCGCACCGGCAGTAAACGTACCTCCGGGTGTCGTGTCGTTCTTCATTGCCGCCGAGTCTGCATACGATCCCGCGTTCCACAGGATGAGGTCTGCTGGTGTCATGTAGGACTTGAGCGTGTCACTCCATGCGCTCCACCCGCCTCCGTTTTTGTACCGCACTCTGGAGATGTAGACTGCGCCAGAGTCGATGGCTGAGGTCGGCACTGTGTCCGTTGTGACCGCGCCTACGGTGCTGAAGAATAGTGGCGAGACTAGTCCGCTGTCCGCGTCGATTGCGGTGCCTGCCGTGTCAAGTGACCACTGGGTGCTGTCATGTGAGCCAGCGCCGACATAGGCTGCGCCCAGTAGCCTCAAGGAGTCTGATGTGGTGCCAAAGACCACGCCGTCATGTGTTGGTGTGCTTGGCACGGCAAGAGATGTCATCGTGAACTGGAGACTGTCAGACCACGCGGACCAGCCGCCCTCGCGACCGTAGTAGCGGATGCGGGCCTTCGCGACTGCGCCAGAGTCTAGTTGCGCCTTGACTGTCAGGGGCGGCACCGTGTCGCGCTCAAGTGCCGTAGTCACGCTGTCGGTATAGACCGGGGAAGTCCAGTCACTCGTTCCAATCGTGTCAATCTGTAGCTGTGTGCTGTCGTGCGTGTCACCGGGGTCGGCAGAGAACGCAGAGCCAAGCCAGAAGAGGCTGTCGCCGGTTGCGGCAAACACCGTGACATCTACTGTGGGTGTGCTGGGTGCGCTGAACGCCTGCGCTGCAACCTCTGTCGTAGCGCCACCCGCGATACCCGCAATACCGCCGAAGCCAAAACCGTAGGCAATTGCGCCAAAAGCTAGGGCGCTGGCAGTGAGCGGGATCAGGCTGTTGCTTTTGCCCTTACTGATGCTGCCGTCTGGTCGCTCTTCTAACCATTCTGCCAGAGCGGCAATGCCTTTGAGAAGGGGAATTGTACATACGCCAGTAAAAAGCGTCCAACCCACAAGGGGAATTGCTGCCATCATTTACGAGTCACCCTATCCCATGTACGGTCTACCACTTCCACACTAGCACGTGCTACTTTGATCGTAATAGCTGCTAAAGCAGCAGTTTTTGCAGTTTGCAAAATCATCTTAATCATTATACCCTGTCCAATTTAAATTTACCATTGACATAATTTCTTCTCGTGATTAACTAATCACCCTAGTCATCTCAGCCACCCTGTTTCTTTTTATCTTCGCTGAGTTGTTTGTCGGTTGCTTTTATAAATAGGCTATTCATTTTATCCAATAGTTTTGTTCTGCGAAGAACTTTGAATGCTAAGTTTTCAGTTGAGAACTCTCCATCTTTCTCTAAACCACTACTTCTCATTTTCTTTATTTTTTCTTTGGTCTTTTCAATTCCTTGAAGAACCTCATCATATTCACCCTTTTTAAATTTGGATAATAATACACTATACAATTCAAAAAAGTATTTAGCCTTGACCATGATATCTTTTTCGTCGTAATCTGGATCAGACTCTTCTGGTTCTTTTAACCACTTATTGTCTTTTACTGAAAAAAGACCTGTTGCTGTATGATCTTCATCTTCATCTTCAACATATACTTCTATTTCATACGGACCAATATTAATATCATGATCTTTGTTCCACTTATACTTAGAAAGTGAAAAAAACCTATCCACTAAAGTTGTATCTTTATTCACTTCATCAAAGTCCACGATTACATGAAGGTCGATATCTGAGAATTTGGACCAATTAAAGTTGGCAAGACTACCCGTGAATCTAATATCTTTGATCTTAGGCGCTTTTTTGAGTTTCCATCCTTTAATAAAGTCGTCGGCCACGCGTAGTAATATTTTTCGGACCTTGGGGTTTAACTTGTTATCCTTCCACACACTAGGTTCAAGAGTCTTTTTAGGTTTAAAAGACTTGATTACCGTATCAGTGTCCATTTTAGAACTCTGATCGGGACGCTAGTTTATATGCAATTGCTACTATTTCATTAGTAGGTCTTTTGAGAAGTGATTTTTTTTGATTGTAGTCTAATTTTTCTAATACCTTAGATACCATATATGCAGAAAATCCATCAATCAGCTGTCCATTAACTTCGCCGGATGTTCTTGTTTCTGCCATCTGATGGAGCTGTTGTTCTAACACTTCAAATTCTTTGAGTTGTGTATGTGTGTCAAAAAAGTTCTTTACATTGAAGTCTGGGTTAGCAGCAATATATTCTGCTAATCCATCCATAACACGACCACCTAATTTATCTAGTATTTGTCTAGTATACGAACCTTCATCTAAGGTTTCAAGGCGGAGGAGGACTTCATCTTTGGTCATCTTACTTCCGAAAGGAAATCGTGAATAAGAGAATTGACATTCATCATAACTTGAAGATTGCCTGGTGTGACGGATTCGTTAATGAATGCGCCGTGGGTCGATGGATTTGAAACAACGTCAAAGCAAATAAGATTGTAATCTTCCTGTACCTCTAATGTGTTTTCATCAACATTCTTGACCGACCCAACACCACGACTACTAACACCAAGACGAATATTGTTCTTAATTAACTCACGAACAATGTTTCCGGCAGGAGTAGAAAGGATTTGCATATCACCAACAACATCGTCACCCTTTCCATCAATGCGAGTAATGTTAGCACATACGTTTCTAAGGTTAACCACTGGACTTTCTGGATGGTCAAGTTCCCCAAGTGCTCTGTTTTCTGCAACAAATTCATTTCTATAACGAACCATTTCTTTCATTAAGATTTCTCTAGGATACACACGACCATTTTGATTTTTAGAGTTAGCTCTCTGTAAAACCACATTTCTTAAAACTAATGGCTTATTAACATCGTGAGCTTCTTTAATTACCTCACGACCATACGAAATAAAATTCTGTTCTACCAGTAGTTTGCTCATGATTTTAACTCCCTAAGACGTTGAGAAATTCTTAGTATCTTCTTCTCAATAGTATAAATATCCTTTATAGTACGTTTCCAGTAATGATCAGTACTATACTTAAACTCATTTTTATACTTGGTCAATACTTTTAATTGTTTATCTATTTCTCTAATAGCCTTTTTGGCCTCTCTCATCGACAGTCCAATCTTTTGTTTTGATGTTTTTTCTTGATCGTTTTTGAAACGATTATATCTAGAAACGGCTTCGTCTAAATTTTCAACTGACTGAACTAATTGATATGTGCTTTTTAATGCTGTTTGTTTTTGCTTTTCTTTATTTTTTTTCTTATTACCCGTAAACGCCAATGGAGTTGAGTAGCCAGGAGCACTAGCAGTAGTACTAGTTTCGTCTAACTCATCTTCTAAAATTTCTCTTACTAATTCTCTAAATTGATCTTCAGTCATGGTGTTGAAAATTATTTAATTGATTGTCTAATTCATACGCAATCATCAAAGCAGTCAAATGATTGTTTTTAACACGATTTAGATTTTGAAAGCTATTTAATTGATTTACAACTTCTTCTAATTTAATTCGTTGAACATCATCTTCGACGTTTTTTAATTTTTTACTTAAAATTTCTGATAGTCGTGTTGACTCTGCTTTGGTCAATGTTAGTAAATACTCTCTTGATGACCCATTATTCAAAAATTCTTTTAGTAGGTTAGTTTGATTTTCGTTTAAATTCTTATACTTTTTATTAAACTTTTCAAGAATTAATTTATAGGTCAATAATCGTAAATCTTCTTCTTGTTCTTTTAACGTATTAACCACCTCACTCTCAACCACAATATTTTTGTTTTCTAGTTCACCACAAAGATATTCGACTAGTGTATATTTTGATTCACTTAACGATTGAACATTTTCAAAGGTATATCCCTGTACAGCAGTTTCAAAATTCTTATAAATGGATGCATAAATTTTATAAGAAGGAATTCTATTTGATAAAAAATCACCGAGATCGTAATTTTCTTTAATATCTTTTACTAAATTATACTTTTCTTCTCTTAATTTTTTTGTATTTAATTTCTTTCTCTGATCTACTAAAACATTAATGTAATCTAATGCACGAGTTTCAGTTAATTTCTTGCCACTGAAAAATGAACGATATAGAATTAGTTCTTTTCCCAACTCTCTATGCTTGTTAAAATATCGTTCTACAATAGGGATAGCTCGAGAATTTTTAGTACCCGCTAAAATGTCCTGAGCAATTTGCCTGGTTAATAGCTCAAATAAAATACCAGTATTTTTGTATTTACTATGTTTTATACTCATAAGCATCCTACACTAAGTCTATATATTAAATATTATCCATCATTACCAAAACATTAATCTTTCAATAAATCACTATCATCGGAATCTAAATTTAAATCTAAATCCTTGAGAGATTCACGTAATCCGGGCGAGACAAATGATCTGCCGCTCTTTTTATTTTTAGGCAACACATCCATAGCACCCAATATTTCTTTATATCCAAGGGGATCGCGACCTAATTTATCCTTGTCCGAACCATATTTATGTCCTTCAGGCGGCCTACCCATTTTAGGTTTTTTAGCAATTCGTTCAATATCATCTAAACTTTTTTCAGCGTCATAAAAATCTTCTTCATTTTCTTCAACTGGTGGACCGCCTCCCGGTGGAGCTGCTTCTTGGTCCATAGGTTCTGGGGGTTGTATGGTATCTTGAGTTACTTTCTGTACCTGACCCTCGAACTTAGCATCGTCAATAACATTAGATTGTTCGATGATAATATCTTCTTCATTAACATCAAATACATTTTTATAGACCCACTCTCTAGACATAAATCTACCCTGAACTAATTGATCAGCAAGAGCAGCCTTTTCTTTCCAAAGATTCAATTTCTCTAATTCGTAAACCATTGATGGGTTGGTTAACGACAGACTGAAATCTACCAATTCTTCATCACGATATCCCAATGTATATAGATGAACAATAGCAATCTTATTCAATTCACTGACCATAATTCTTTGAACACGTTCAATTGTTCTTGCGAACCTAACGTCCTGAGCTGCTAATGTAGCTTTACCACCTGTGTCTTCTTCGTATCCAATAAAAGACTTAGGTACTTTGAACGCTGCCATTAGTTTATGGAGAAGGTATTCAATATCTTCAATAGCATTAAACTGAAGACCACTTAGGTTATCAACTTCAGTTCCTGCGTCTTTCCCGCGTACCGGAAAATAATAATCTTCTAAGATGTTTTGAATATTATACTTCATGTTATATTCACCAGTTTGTTGATCAACTAGCGGGGAACGTTTTACACCGTTGATAATACGTTCCATGTAGTTGTCAATTTCTGCTGGTGGAATGTTACCCACATCTACCTTAAATACTCTTTTATCGGGAGCACGAGTAATTCTATGAATAAGCATTGCGTCTTCCATAAGTCTTAACTGCTTATGAATTCTACGACCATTCTCGACCATAGATTTTCCGTATGGTAGGAAGTTGGAATCGGAGAGGAGACGGAAGTGAGCGATTTCATAATTTTCAAAATCTTTCTTATCGGGCTCTGCAACAAATGACAGCTCACGATCTACGTGAAAACTCACTGCGAATGGATTACCACTTTCTAGGTCACCTTCAATTCTAGTGGTTTCGTAAACAGAAAGTGGAGCCACATTCATGATTCCATATTCTGGATCAATCATTAAATACAAAAAGAAATCTCCGTACTTGCACATATTACGTGTCCAAGGCCAGAGATTAAATTCAATGTTTAATATGTCATAAAACAGATTAGTTAGTATTTCTTGTATTTGATCATTTTCTGAACTAATGGTAAGGATTTGACCGAACTCATCTTTGACCGTTGATTCGTCAGCGTAAATATCAAGTACAGATGCAATGATTGGGTCTGCGTCCATCAAATCATAATCACGAAATAATTGTAATCTAGCTTGTTGAAAGCTAGAATACATATCATAATTACTTTGGGCAGAATACCCATATTGACCACCACTATATACCCTACTGTAGCGGTCAATTAAATTTCTCGTACCATATGATTGTGTTTTAGAAGTATCAGAAACTTTAAGTTTTTTACCACCGATATTTCTAATTACTGCTTGGGTTGAGAATAATCTTTTTAGTCTTTTAAATACAGATCTGTCTGCCATATGTCAATCCGGTTAGTTATTGGCTACCAGCCTCTTTCTCTAATTTCATCACGAGCACTAGTATTTAATTCTTCCGCTTTGTTTTTGGAATAAGTTACGTGTCCATGAACCGCGTTTAGTAGTTCACTACAAGTTTTTGCTTTTTCCATTACCCATTCTTCTGGGTCGTCAGTGTCTTCCATGACGTTGTAGAGTTCAGCAGCCATTTTATGTATAGACATAATATAAGACTTTATTGGCCTATCGTCAAGGTCACCCTCATACATTTCTATTAAGTCATCACCCTCAAGTGTGTTTTCTAACTTAGATAAGTCTTCTTCAGGATTATCTTTATCAGCATCCCAATCTAGACCAGACTTTGACTTTCCTTTATGAAGGGTTTCTTTATGATCTTCGTTTAAAAGGTCACCTAATTTAATCATTTTCTTCTTCTCCAGTATCACCACTCATAGCTAATTTAGTGGCGGTAGCATATAGTACATCTTCCCAATTATCACCATAACGTTTTTTGAAATCAGCTTTCTTTTTCATTAAACGATCAGCAATCTTTTCTCTATTATCGACTTCTTTGTCAGACATATCATCTGATTCTTTCATAGCTTTTGATACTGCCTTTCTACGATTTTTTAAATAATCGTCAGAATCATCGCTGTCGCCGTCATTATCAATATCGTCGTCTTCCTGACCAACGGGGTCTAATTTTTCTGTCATGTCTTTTAATGCAGCTTTAGTAGCAACAGCATACATCACAGCTTTCCAACGATCACCGTACTTCTTTTTTAGATAAGGAATTTTTGCTTTTAAATCTTTTACGATTCGTTCTTTTTTATCTTCTTGTCCAGAAGTCATTTCACGTTCTTTCATGACATCTTCAATTTCTTCTTGAATGATGGAGATTAAAGTTTCCCTGTTCATGTCATTTACCTTAAATTAAATTTACGTAACTTTGTTTTATATAAGTATTCTCATCATCCGAGTAACCAACGTATGTCCTCGTCACCATCTTGACCAAGTGGAATCTTCCAAGTATCTTCTGGATTGAAATCTTTCGACGTAAATACTGCTTTCGTCTGGTGGCCGCTGATATTATTCAACATTTGCTTGTTTAGCTCAATTCCTTCCTGTCTAAGTCGTAATGCGGTGTCTCTAACCCACAACCCAATGGCCAATGCAAGGGTTAAATCGTCGTTATAACCGTCTAGGGCCTCTGCCTTACTGTTTTTCCAAATGAACGTCTCCAATTCGGTCAACATACGACTAGAATGGATGGTAATTGACTGTTCTCTCATGTAAGATTCCAATTTAGCGATCAAAAGTGGTCTTGTACGTTGAGAAATGGTAAAACCGGGGACCATTTTCTTCTCTTCAGCGTAATATCGACCATTCATCTGGTGCATGGTGTCTACATACTTCATATCGTTACTCATATAGAAGAGATTTTTGTATTCACGGTCAATAATTTGTTGAATTGACGCCCATCCAATGTTTGCGTTGTCTGGAATGATGATGGCATCGTTATATTCGGTGGCAATAGCAACCAAAAGGTTACCAAAGTCCTTTGGACTGATCTTACCCTTGTACTCTGCGACCTGTTCGGAGGCTTCAACGTCGATAACATGGAACGTAGAGTAGTCAGATCCGTCTCCACGAGCAACGTCAGCGGCTACAATATAGAATTTGGTGTAGTCCGGCTGTTGCCATACCCATATATTACTATCGAATCCACGTTTTTGTATGGGGTCTTGTTGATAAGTCTGTTTATAGAACTCAATAATGTCCGGTGAGATGACCGTATTACCCGAAAAGATGAACGAAGCGCCATGTTCTTGAGCGAATCTCATCTCGCCCATCTGTCTTAGTTGGTCATCTGCCCATGTTTGGTCACGATCTGGGTGAACTTCCCAATCTAACAGGGTTCTTTCAAAGTCATTTTCGCCGGCTTCTGAGTCAATCCATGTCTTATGGAAGAAATTACCCATACCATTAGGGGTAGAAATAAGCACTGCTTGACCACCAGTAGTAGATAAGGTAGCTTGAGCGGCTGTCCATAGTTCAGTTGCGTTGTCGATGAAGGCGGCCTCGTCCAGAATCAGTAGGGATAGTGCCTCAGAACGACCAGAATCTTCTCTAGTGGCTGTTGCCTTGATAGCAGAGCCGTTGGCAAACCGTAATGTGAGCTTATTATCTTCGGTCAGGATACCTTTTAACCACGTTGGCAATAGATCATGCATGAACTTTACCTTGGTTACTAGGTTTTTAGCCACTTCTTGTTTAATAGCGATGACCAATATCTGCTCATCTTTCTTGAATAACATTCTCCAGAGTGAATAGCCAGCGATTAGTGTGGAAATACCAATCTGTCTACCCTTTAGAACAATGTTATATCGGTGATCTTGGAACTTTTGTAGGGTGTCTGCTTGATAACTGTGTAGATCGAAGAGTTGTCTACCCTTATTTGGTACCTGAATGTACACATATTTTCTTAAAAAGTACTCAGGATCAAGAGCACATTTAGTATACTCTCGTTTGATGATCTCTTTTAGATCTTGAGACATAGTTTAAAAGTTTGAAGCGAGTGTAATTCCACCAATAACTCCCATAACACCACCTACTAAGAACGAGCTAGTTCTAGAAGGTAGTCGAATTACGCCAAATAATCTATCTGGGTCGGGAACATCGGTTGGAAAGGTGTTTATGACCACCTGTAATGAGTCCGATTTCTGTGCTTCTAAGTTGAATTTACTTTCCCACACCAATACTTGTGAATTAGATACATCTAATGCTCCTCGTAGAGCAGTAACTTCAGCTTCTAACGTATCCACTTGGGTTTCTAATAAAGAAATATACTCAACTACTGGAGGAGGAACCGAATCTAAATCAACATCTACCATAGATGTTCGTAAACTATCCAATTTTTGAGACAATCTGGTACTAGTAATTCTATATCTATCTGCTTCTTGTTGTGATTGTTCTTTTTCTTGTTCTAAATTAACAATAGAATCTGTCAAAATGTTCTGCTGTCGTTGTATACTGTCAGAAAAAGTGATTACTTCTTCAACGCGTTGTTCAAATTCTTCCACCTTTTCTTTATATTCATCAATTTCTGTCTGTTTTCCAAACGCTCCAACGTAATTTCCTATCGCCAATGCAACAATAACTAAGCAAATAGCGAATGCGACTTCCATTGGGTTCGTGGAAACAAAGGTTTTTACTCTATTCTTCATTTTCTGACTCCAGTATCTCTGCTAATTCTTCTTCTTTTTCTGTTAAAAGTTTGTTCATATTGACCACTTCTGTCATAATGTCAGTTTTTACCTTCTCTAGTGGTATCTGATACTTATCAACCATCAATATTCTACCAGTATCATCATCGAATGTCATGTATTCTGGGTTAGAAAGTGTGTCGTGATAGTACGTTAGCTCTATAAGTTTATCAGTTAGGTATGCTATTTGATTATTTAGTATACCTTTCTTCTCATGATCCTTCCACGTACCGTCCATTTTCATTCTAGACTCTTCTTTAGCAACACAATCATAACACTTAGCGTGAACTCTCCACGCCCTAACGTCTAGATTGTCCATAGTCTTTTCACAAACAGGACACCACCACGGAGTTTTAGCAGCTTGGAGGGGTGAGATTCTTTGTTTGATACCATTTTTCATGATCCATTGACGATTTTCGTCATCGGTCCAGAACTCGCCTTCCTTTCCGACGTATTCTTTTTTGCCAGAATACTGACCAACAACGATTTTGTTGGCATAAGTGTTCATTTTCTTTTGAATTGTTTCCTGTACGCCTCTGTGTACGTTCTTCAATTCTTTGTTTTTATATGTCATAACCTTAACCTTCCTGTTTGCCCACCTTTCCAGATAGGAATTGAATTGCAGCTTTATAAGCTGGGTGTGATTTGTCGTATGTTAATGCAGATTGTACTGTAATGTCTTTACCCGTTTGAGGATTACGAATCTTTTCTGCATAAAATTGTTTAATAAAGTTCCGATCACCGTCGGCGGCCGCCGGAGCTTGTCCACCGGCGGAAGTTGGTTCTTGTGCTTGTGGAGTACCGAACTTAAACGTACCTAATATCTGGTTGATTGGAGCAAATGCACCTGTGAATTTATATGGTCTTCCATCATACATGAATACCAAACCTTCACTTGGAACTAATTTGTCAAGTCCAATCTGTTCTAACCGTTCAAATTCTTGTGATAACTTTTCAGCAGCATCACCCAAGTCTTGTGAACCATCTAGAGCCTTTTTTACTTTTTCTAATTCGTTATGTAGTTGTTTAACAGCGCCTGGATTGTTTGATCCTAAGAAATCTTTGATTCTACCTAAGCTATCATTACCTGCACGTAGGAATAACATTTCAAATGGTGCTCTAGCTTCTTTTACTTTGTGTTTGTATACATTCTTTTGATACTGACTCAACCACTTCTTTATGTCGGGTGGGAATTTTCCAGCTTTTACTGACTTGTCGCCAAAAGCAAAACGATTGACCAGTGCGTCCAATTGGTCAACGTCCGGTTCTACTCCAATTTTACCCAATTCTTTAGTTACTTCGTTTTCCCACCACTTTCTATAGTATTCACTGACCGGAGTATTGTCGTCAGCATCAATCTTACCTGCTAATCTATCAATTTCACTATGGTATTCTCTAGTCTTTTCTTCCAGCTCATCAACATTTTCGTCACTGAATGTGATTACGTGTGGTCCTTGGATACCAAATACCTTTTGTTGTTCTTGACCATACTGTTTTATTTGACTATTAAAGGTTGAGGCATCTTCTGGAGTAATGTCTACTTGTTTTCCATCGTTATCATACTCAATAGTTCCATGAAAAACAAGTACTGATTTGCCATATGGTATCACATTTTCACTATCTGGTAGAATAATCTCCGTGTTCATGTACTTTTTACCATCCTTAAACATTTCTTTTACTTCTTTAGGTGGTAATTGTTTGATAGCCGCTTCTAAATCTTTGGCAGATCCTACAAAAGCACGTTGAATACTACCTCTGCCTTCAAATTTATCCATAATTCCTTTAACTGTCAAGGAGTTTTGGCCTTGGTTTTTAACGTGTCCTTTGTTTCTAGCGAATCTGACTTCACCATCAATGACCGTGAATGCGATATTTTGTCCATCTAGCTTTTCAGTCATCTCAGAATCATCACCGAATGACCCGACCAGACCTTTACTAATCATATCTTTGTATTCGCCAAAGGTCAATTCCATATCTTCGTATGGATGCATCATGTGTCCAGCAGCACCACCTTCAAATAAAGCAGCTTCGTTCTTCTTTTTCTTATCGGGACCATGATCTTTCTTGGCTAATCTAGCTCCACCGTTCTGTGGACCATTCGGATGATGTACATCATGGTTTTTCATCTTTGATTTACCATGCTTTTTGACCATCTTTCTACGATCACGGTTTCTAGCTACCCTATCATCTTGTGTTTTCTTGAGATATGCTTTTACTTTGCCGGGGTTTTTCTTGTAATACTTTCTGACCCGGGCAGTAGAAGTCTCTTCTTCCGAAACCTTCGAGGTTGGTTTCTCTACGGGTTCGGGTTGTGGGTCTTCGTTGGGGTCGTCTGGTAGATCGGCAGTCCTTAGAGCGTACGCCAGAGGGTAATAGAACACTCCTTTCTTGTATGCCTTTTTGCATTTCTTCTCAACCTCAGTATAATCATCATCCGGTTCAATACGGCAGCTCTTTTTCTCATCTTCTCCAACAACATATTGATCGACCAGAGCATTATATTGATTGATAAGTGCATTCTCTACTAGGATCGGAGCAAATATTTCATCTATTGGTCCGGCTTGGAACATCTTTCTTGCTAATTTATAAGCAGGATGGTCCTTATCATAGTTTAATGCAGTTTTGACCAAGATATCTCGTCTTGTTTGTGGGTTTCTAACCTTCTTCATTAACGCAGACTGATCAAAATTAACGCCAGTTGGGTCGGTCGGATCTTCTTTACCCTTTTTTGGTTCTGGTTCTTGTTTTTTCTGTGCGATTTTCTCTTTTGACTTAGCAATACCATTTTCAATACCACTAGTCATGTGTTTAAAGACACCTTTGTCAAAGTCGCCATATAATTGTTTAAAGAAATCAATCTTATTTCGCATAGAAACGTCTGGGTTACCCAGTTTATCTCTAATTTGAGTTGCGCTCATTACCTTTCCATCTACTTTAAAGTTAGGAACGGTTACAAAGTACCCACCTTTCTTATACGGCACTGGATCAGCTTCACTATCGTCCCATCTTCTAAAGTATTTACCACCGCTTAATCTATCACCATCTTTTTCACCTACTGCGGTGATGAACTGAGTATCATTTTGGTCATATTTAGATAAAATTTCTTTAGGACTATACGGATTCTTAACCTGAACGATTCTTTCTGACGGAATATCGAACATAGAACCTATGATTTCTTTTTTTCCATGAAAATCAAACGGATCTCGTTCAGTAGTTTCCTTTGGGTCGCTTGTAGCAATATAAACATTCTCTTCTCCAAACTTATCAACAAGATGTTTGTAAGCTGAGTAGTGGCCTTTATGAAAAGGTTGAAACCTTCCTGTATATATTGCTACTTTTTTCATTTTTAGTTTACATCTCTTCTTGGAGCACTACCACCACTAGACTTTCTAGTTGGATTAGCACTACGCTTATGTCTTATAAATAGTACCGCACCTACTGCTCCTACAAAAATTACACCACCTATTACTACTGTCATAATATTTCTCCGTTAGGGTTTATATAAATATTACCTATTGAACCGAATCCCACTTTTCTATTGGACATGATGAGGCGGCAAGGTTAACTTTCTTTTTCATAAAACACCCACATTCAGTACATCTAGCTTCTTCTGTTAGATTAGGACATTGTTCACAAATGGAATATCGTTCGGCTGCGACTTCGGGGTCTACCAAAACTGGGAGGCCTTTTCCTGCAGATTTGGCAGATTGCCACATATCTTTTGCAAAATTTTTAATCATCTTGGATGTGTTAGGATATTTAGAAATTTTATTTTCTTTTTTCCACAACAATTTTTCTGTGTTTTTTATTAATTTTTTATCTTCTTCGTTATCATAAATTGCATCGGTATATGTCACACCAGCAATCATTTTATTTGCTATAACAACATCATCTAAAAATCTATCTACAGCTTCTTTACTAACTCTTAAGAATAATGGATTAACATTTTTAGGTGCAAAGTAATAAATACACTCAGTTAATGGTCTTGGAAATATCATATTGTATTCATCAAAACACATTCTTAATATTCTGGGTTTAACATCTAATTGCTTAACCTTATCTACTAACCAGTGTTCTAATTCGGTTTCTCTTTCATAACAACCTTCACCAAGCACCAGAACAATAACTAATTTATCCTCTGACATTATAATATCAAAAATTTCATCAACTACATTCATAACTATGTTCCTTTATTTTAAATAATCTTTACCATAATCACCACTAACTACCCAATCGTTATTATTATTATAAGTCAAGAAGTGATCATCTTGGGTTCCAATATAAACTGTTGGTATAACACCCTCCACATATATCTTATCACCATCATATTCCTCAGCAGTTATCCACATCTCATTGTGTATAAATGGATGATCATTTGTAATCATAAGACCGCCATCAATTATATAATATCCCTCTCGGATATGATCTGTTATAACTGTAAGTACTTCAGTGTATCCAGTTTTTGTTTTAATTAAATCACCAACCTTGACATCACACACATTTATTAAGTGATCGCTTCTCAATACAGTTACCATCATATCATAATGTAAACAGATAAAACAATCAATAGCACAATCAACGGTAGCAGTGCCGGAAGTTTGACAACCACCTCCCGTGCTCACCGGATATACTTGGCCGTTGCTCGGATTGCCAATAAAACGCCAGTTGATTACTGAGGTAGTGCACCCACTATTACTATAATAACACGTATTATTTTGATATGGTGTTTCATCCGATTCATGATATGTTGTTCCCGCACTATTATTACAAGCATTACATCCATCTGTAGATGTAGTAAACCACGGAGTGAAGGAGTCACAAGTCACGGTTACATCAGTTTTAAATGCTATCCAACCAGCACCCGTATCTGTTGCACCATTTGATAACGATGCATTCCCAAGGTTGGCATATGCATCTCCGGTCTGTCGGTATGCAGTATTTTCGTCGGCCCATTCCATACGTACTCCCCCAACGTACCACGAATTTTGAGTGAGGCCCGTGAAACTACAACTAGTACCATCACCACCAGTTCCACCATTAATTTCTTGATCTGGAGAAACAGATGGGTCGTCGTCACCACAATCCTCGGGGAAATCTGACCCAACACACAGATCAACAAAACAAAGTTGTCTTACAGTAGTAGCTGCAAAGTTATCATAATAAGTGGGTTTTGTCCATCCAAATGTACAAGTAGTATCGGCTTTTGCGGTTAAGTTCAAACCAGTTCCCTTTCCATCCTGAGAAGTGGGTTCCCAGTGTACATATCCATCCCAATCAGTCAAAGATGCATTGGACGTTCCCGGTTGATCAACAGTTGGATTTGGTGCGTCTCCACGACGATATTCAAATTCATTTATTCTTCTATATATTTCACCACCAACACTATAAACTCTAGTTTGAGCATTACCATCATTCATTTTTGACAATTTAATTGTAGCTCCGTCCCACAGATACGCGCCGGAAGCACTTAAACTAGCAACCATACTCTATTCCCCCACCTTTTTCTTAAGTTCTCTGACTTCTTCGGCCAATTCTTGTATAGCTTTGACCAATACAGGTACTAGTTTTTGATATGCAACACTATAATAGTCATCATTTCCTTGTCTGACCACCTCTGGCACGATATCTAACAGTTCTTGAGCAGAGAAACCAAGGTGTATTTTTGGATTTTCATCTTCATCGTCCTTTAAAGTATATTTAATTGGACGTAGTTTGTCAACTACTTCAAGACCTTGTACTATATCTGGCAATTCATTCTTTAATCTTATGTCGGATGATACTGTAACGTCTACTGTTGCATCCAAGGTTCCTGTAACATCGACACCATCACTGCTAATCTGAAGCTTATTCGCATTACCAACGGAGAACCCCAAGTTTCCGGCGCTGACTAGATACATCCCCGTGTCAGGGTCGTTGTTGAAGGCGTAACTAGGAGCGGCAGCACTGCCGTTGTTAACGTGCCTGATCGGTTTGTATGGGTAGACGTAACTTGCAGTAACCCTAAAACCAAGTGCGCCACCAACAGAAAAACCAATGTCATTGGAAGCGACCCGATACATCCCCGTGTTGTCATCGTCCAGAAAGGAGTAAGCGGGGTCAGCTAGCGTTCCGTAGCCAAACAACATTT
>Ga0222719_10000973_pt1 | contig 28532 bp, 43 predicted proteins | sample C33_34DmetaG_FD_165039 | JGI IMG/M metagenome (GOLD analysis project Ga0222719, IMG submission 165039) | Estuarine water microbial communities from San Francisco Bay, California, United States - C33_34D | ecosystem: Environmental > Aquatic > Marine > Unclassified | place: USA: California...
CAACTGAGCTATGGGAGAATGGGTCCCCTCTATCCGAATCGAACGAATGACAAATGGAACTACAGTCCACTGCTCTACCAACTGAGCTAAGAGGGGTTTAAGCTCCCACGTGGATTCGAACCACGGGCGGTGGATTCAAAGTCCACAGTGTTTACCAACTACACTATAGGAGCCTCGGATATATCATTATTAGTTGGCTCTTCTTTAAGCCCATTTATGAACTTCATACACGTGAGTGAGACGGAAAAAAGACCAGCAGATGTGTTGGCGACAATCATCGGAACGACGTTGAAATACACCGAATATACCAGACCAAGGGAACTCGCCAACATGTTGAGATTCAAGAATGCATAATTTATCGCGTGCGTATCCTTGGTTCGGTACACGTGCACGACTTGTGGTACAAACATGATCGATATGAGTATCGAACTTGTCAGACCGATGCCGTCGATGACGCTCTCCATTACTCAATAGTATTTTCTAATGTTTAAGTAGGTATGAAGATCATTATCGCGGTGATCATCTTGATTGCTCTATTTGTACTCCTTTTTTTGCGAAGAAGACATGGTGGAAAGTTTGACTATAAATGTTTTTTGTTAACAGTCAAAGATCAAAAGGAAAGACAGGAGCGTTTCTTCAAAAGTCATAGAGATGATATTCCAATTGAAGTCATATATGGTGCGGATACACGTAAAATTAAAGTCGCTCGGGAATTTGAAGAACGTGTAGATCCAGATTATTTTGAAAAAGCGGTCGAGATGCACTACGATTCGAGCGTCAAGCGACCAGACATCACGTACTTTAATTTAGGTGCGATTGGATGTTTTTTTGGACACATGGAATTTTACGAAAGGTGTTTCAAACAGGGTCTTAAGTATGCGGTAATCTTTGAAGATAATGTCATCGTAAAATCAGACGAACTTTATAATCAGATTCAGAGTGTCATCGATGAGAAGGGTACTGAATTTGAAATGTGCTTTTTTCATTGCCTATCGAGACTCCCAGATGAAAAAGACGGTACCCTCGAAAAGGTTAAATGGATTTCGAGTACGAAATGCTATCTCGTGAATGTGAACAATATGCGAAAGTATCAAAAGTATTTCTACCCGATGGATAACCACGTCGACATGAAACATGAAGATTTAATCGAAAGGGGTGCCCGCATTTATTACAAAGACCTACGAGAATATATGCTCATCGATAGAAGTCACAGGAGTATGATCAATCACAACGAACATGGAAGTCCAGATTTCTTCTCGCGTCACAATCCATCAGCGACTCCAAGTGACCTCAAGTGGGGGTACTGATGTAAACAGGTCTTTCTGTACGAATGATACCCAAACCGATACTTAAAAGTCTCCTTGCCCATCGAGACCTGACGATAACTTCAGAGTGATCTATATATCTCCTAGAATTTGGACGATGTTTATCGAGGACCCCTTTCATAGAAAGAATGCGACCGAGTGAAACTCTCTTACACTCCGTGACATCTATCACAAACTTCACAGGTTTTCTGTATGTCCACGCATGTTCAAAGAAGGAATCGAGTAATTCAGGGGTTGTAGAGTCCCTAATTTTAATTTTGTATTCCATGACCATTTTTATAAACACACAAAAATGTTTATAAAAATGTTCCCAACGGGGCTCGAACCCGTGACCTTGGCGTTATAAGCACCACGCTCTAACCAACTGAGCTATGAGAACGGTGCACTTGACTATGTTACTAGCCAACCTGTATAACATTGATCATAGGTGTCTAAACTTTAAGTATGTAATCATAGAACCTGACCTTCGTGTTTCCACCTTGGACGAAGTTATCAAACTTTTGAGCATTCTCAAAAGCTTCCCCGGCGACTTTCACGGAGAGGATCGTATCGTACGCACATGCTTCAACATCCCTTATGACAAACCCTGGATTCACAATCTTTAGCTCAGTATCTACCTCTTCCTGAAGAAAATCAAAGACATCCTGATATTCACACGCCTCAGCTACGACAACTACGGCATACCCATATCTTTCATAGTTTTCTTTGATCTGTTTCATCGTGACCGAGTTGACTGTTTGGCGATTTATGACATCAGTCACTTTCGAATACTTCGCATATGTGGCATTAGTCGATAGTCCTGTGACACGGTGTCCGGGTGCTTCCACAAATACAATCGAATTGGTTGTGGACGCTTCCGTGTGAGCATAGTCAATATACTTTGCAAACTCCTGTACAGCTGTTTGAAACCCGATGGATTCCATCCCAGGAATATCGTCGAAAATGGTTTTAGCGATACCGATGATGTTTGTGTTCACGCGTTCATCGAGTGCGAGTTGTGCGGCACTTTTCATGGATTCGTTACCGCAAATACAGTAAAGTCGGTCGAACTCATTCACTGTATCTATGACTTGATCCAATTTTACGGGTTCACAAGACACACGGAGAATGGAACCAGCACCTTCTTCGATTTTTTTACGGGACAGTTCCGTCCGAATATTGTTATTGAGCCCTCGAAACCCTTCATTAAATCCGATAACCCTATTGTCCCTAGAATTTTCAAGGCGGGTAAGGGTATGGATAATGTTATTGACACCCGGACACACACCACCGGCAGTGAGGATACCCACGTTCATTTATTATTCATAAGATCTTATCTTTTATGTACATTCCGGTGAAAAATCCTAGTACATTTGTCAAAGTATCGCCTACCGAAAAGTGCCACGTGTTTTCCTGTGAATTCTTGATACCCAACACACGATCGATAAAGTTTTCGTGTTTGGGTTTACCGCCGTATACTCGCCGAAACCATAGAGGTGTTTCTTCATCCGACTTATAAAGATACCCACCAAACTTTTTTGAAGATAACCAATATTCAAAAATCTCCCACGCGACACCTAGTGTGATCCAAAACCAAAATTGTTTTGGAAAAAGGGCACCTAGAAGTGTGAAGAAGAGAAAGTGACTATACTGAAACCCGTAAAACTCGGTACGGAAACAATCCTCTGGTGTATTCTCACGCGAGCAGTAGTTTGCGTATAAGAAAAACCATGTCGTGAATAATAAAATGACGAGTACCTTCATCATTTTAATAATGTGCATTAAAATAATTTAAGCGTATTAGCCAGTTCGCCCATCAATACGATCTGTTGAGACATCACCATCAGTTTCGCCATGTCCGTCTTAGGAGAAATATCACCGTACCCGACGGTACTCATCGTGGTGAACGCAAAGTAAAATGGGTCCAGTGGCGATGTGAAACCGAAGCTCGCGGGATTCATCTGACTGTACAGGATACCATACACCATCGTTATGACGAGTATGTTCACAAAAGTCTTCATCTTTATTATACCTCAACAGAATTTTGTCGAGGTAAATCGTGACTCCTCCTCTTGAAGTTTAGTTTTCTCACACTCTTCATCCATCTGGACACTGGGTTTGCCGTAGAAGATATGGTCGACGCCGCGTCATCACTCATGATGATACTGAGACCGTTACACACATCAGGTTTATTCTCTCTATCCGGAAATTCTATGTTGAAAGCCTGTATCGATATAGCCGGTATATCTGGGGCATCATCGAGGAGTCGGTCGTATTCCTGACGCGCTTTTTGTACAAATTCGAGTACATCCTCTCTGTGTTGAACATCGAGGGACAACTCCATGTCGATGTTCCTATAAAACTTAGAGTACTGGACACACATCGCAGAGTGTGCCTCGGCTAGGTTCGCACTCTGACTAAACTTACTTATCGAAGTGAGAATGCCACCGAGAACGTTGAGAAAGGCGAAAAAGTACTGAACCACGATAATTTTCGTCTTTGTACTCGAGTCCACGTCGTCGTTACCACTTGGATTAAGGACAGCGAATCCACCGACACCGGTGATACTCGCGATGACTATACTCGGATAGGAGAGATAGTCATGTTGCTTCTTGAAATAGAGACGCGCGTGGTTATGAAGCCATCGATATCCCGCCGCCTTCTCTGCCCAGCGTATGAGAAGTTGCTCCTGCTTCTCACACCAAAAATGCTCATGGGGCACATCCACTTCACCCATTACTTTACCTGAATATTTTTTGCACACTCCCTCGCGAGAGTGTCGACTGCTTCATTTTGAGGATGACCATTATGTGCCTTGACCCAACGCCATTCGATCATCTTCACCTTTTCCTTGAGTGTGTCGATTTGAATCCAAAGTTCCTTATTTTTTACAGGTGTCCCTGCGGAGGTCATCCACCCATTCTTCTTCCAGTTGATAATCCATTTGGTGATACCATTCTTGACGTAGTTACTGTCCGTGAAAATACGCACCTCCTCGATGCCCCTCTTCACACACTCCTCAAGAGCTTTCGCCACAGCGGTCATCTCCATGATGTTATTGGTCGTCTTTGCCGCGGCACCACACAACTTGAGGTCTTCACCTATGGCTCCCCATCCACCAGCTCCGGGGTTTCCGAGACAGCTTCCGTCTGTGTAGATTTCGTACATACCTTCTTATTGAGGGTCTCTTTTATATCGTACCGAGAAGAAGAGCTAAAAACGTACCAAGACATAAGAAGCAGCCTGTGATGCCATGAATATTCATACAGGTTGGTTCAGGTTTAGTTACACCACAAAGTATGGTCTGTGACAAACTGAGTGATGACGAGGACATACAGGCTAGAAGTATAATCACGATAGCGTTCATTTATATTAGCTCACATTTTAAGATATTCGGGTATCTTAAAATTTGAATTTTTTTAAAAAACTAAGACTAAATGCTTAGTTGGAGAACGCGAGGCCACCCATACCCGACTGGATGCGGAGGACGTTGTAGTTGGTCGCGAACATGTGCATGTTGACGGCACCGTTGGACGCCTTCTGCACAACCTGGACCTGCGCGTTGTCGATGCGGGAGAAGTTGCAGGTGCCGGTGGGCTGGTGCTCCTCGGGCTTGAGCGCGAAAGAGTACGAGTAGATACCGGGCGCGGGGTTACCGGAGTGGTGGTTGAAGGGCTGCACCTGGTTGAAGTACTTACCCTTCTGCTCCTTGAAACGGTCCTGGCCGTTGAGGATGAGCTTGAAGGTGTCAAGGGGGCCGACAGCCTCCTCGGTGTACTGCTCGGTGGAGACACCGGTGGCGTACAGAGGGGTACCAACCGCGGAGATGGGCACGAAGCAGTTGGACAGATCGGCAGAGTCGAGCACGTTGGACTGGAGAACGATGTCGTTGTCGTTGGACGCGGAGGTGAAGTTCCACAGGGTGTTCTTGTTGGTGGCAACGTTGGAGAAGCACCACACGAGCTCCTTGACGGGGTGGTTGTAGGAGAGGCGGACCTGCTTGGTACCGGCCGAGGTGACGGTGTCAGTACCGGTGTGCTGCACCTGCTCAATCAGGTACTCGTGACCCTTCTGGGCGAAGCGGCGACGCTCCTCGGTGTCGAGGTACACGTAGTTGGCCCACACCTTGAAGGTCTGGGTGTCGAGGTAGGTGGAGAAATCGGACGCGAGGTCGATGTCGATGCGCACCTCGTGGTACTGGAGGGCGATGAGGGGCAGGTAGAGACCGGGGTTGCGGTTGAAGAAGAAGATGAGGGGCAGGTACACAGTGTTGGTGGCACCCGCGGTGGTCATCTTACCCCAAGTGGCCTTCTTGGACTCATCGAGGTACAGCTCGGAGTACATGCGCCACCACTTCTGGTAGTGCTTGTCGATGCGCTGGCCACCGATGGAAAGCTCAACGTTGTTGATGGCACGCTCGGCGACCCAGTTGCAGTCGTCGACGGACTCGGAAGTCGCGGTGTTGGAAGTGAGCGACTTGAGCTCGATGTACATGTCACCGACGAGATCACCGTTACGGGCAACGGTGACGGACACGCGGCCGGAGTTGGCGGCAGTACCGTTGACGGTCTGCTCGATGTTCTCCATCGCGAAGTTAGTGTGGCGCTTGTACTTGGCCTGGAAGAAAGTTACCTCAGGGTTACCGGTAAGGTAGACATCCTGGGCACCGTAAGCGACGAGCTGCATGAGACCGCCAGCCATTTTGAGAGTTGTTGTACTATAAGCAGAGAAAATAATTTCGGCTGAACGCGCATTTCCCGACCCCAATTTTTCTCAGTCCAATATAAATGTCGACACAGCCTGAGGAAATTGAGAACGAAATCGAGGAGGGTGAGATTGTATCTGAAAGTGAGGATGAGCTTTCGATTGTCGAGAGTGATGATGAGGGTGAACCAATCGACATCGCTGAATTGATGACCTCCCTACTGGCTACCGAAGATGGGGACACTGTTTGCTCGGCACTCGTCAATATCGCGAACCAGCTTCAGACCCAAAATAAAATTTTGATAAAGATGTTGAGTAAAATAAATTCGGCTTAAGGATAAAACCTATAGTATGTGTAATGAGAGAAACTCACTTCATTGACAAGGACCCTAACATCTATGAAGCACTCACGGAGCTTCAGAAACGTAACGTTCAGTCAATGAATGAAGAACAAATTCTAAAAATTATCGAAGACTTTGAGTTTCGATGGTACCTACATGATACAGAAGGCTACTCCCCCTGTATGGAGCGAGCGACAAAACTAGGATACCATCAGTTTATTCACCCAGACAACTTCAACGAGATTGGTATTCCCAAACCAGATCAGATCGACATCATGGCTATCCGGGGCATCAAGAATCGAATGATTAACTTTCTCATCCAGCTTAACAATCACGTTCAGATCCACATCAACGATTACAAGTATGATGATGAAGTGACGATCAACAAGCGAATCAATAACATCATCCTACAGATTGAAGATGGTTTCGAGAATGTTCGACGTCATCAGATTTCGTACGAACGGGTGATTGCCCCAACCGCTCTTCCCCAAGTGAGTGTGTACACAGATCCATCCACGATGGATGAGGAAGAGATTGAAAAATCTTCACCTTTCCAAAAGTGTCTGATGATCACACTCAAAGAGGCGTACCGTGCTGGGTATCGTCGGTACAAGGGTCAATGCTGTGAAGAGATTAAGACGGTCGAGGGTCATCGAACCAGGGCATGGAACCCAATCTTCACCATCGAGGAGTTTGTCTATTCTCTTCCGAAGAAGGAGAGTAACTTTACGAATTGGAAGAATTTTACGAGTAAGGGTTCAATCTTTAGGGATGTGATTGATAACATCTCAAAGTGCGAAGATGCACAGTTTCCCGAAATTAAAAAGAGGCGTCATGTGTGGTCATTCAAGAATGGTGTTTTCGTGGGGAAGGAGTGGATCCCCGACCGTGGTGTGTACGACTGTCGTTTCTACCCATACAAGAGTGACAAGTTTGCGTGCCTGGACCCGAGTATCGTCGCCTGTAAATACTTTGATCAGCAGTTTGATGACTTTTCCCATATCGAAGACTGGACAAAGATTCCGACACCTTATTTCGATTCGATCCTGAAGTATCAGAAATTCAACGATGATGTGTGCAACTGGGCGTACGTGATGGGTGGTCGCCTGTGTTTCGACGTCGGCGAGCTCGATGGATGGCAGGTGATTCCATTCTTCAAGGGTATCGCCCGTTCGGGTAAGTCGACGCTCATCACGAAAGTGTTTAAGAAGTTTTATGAGAATGAAGATGTGGGAACACTTTCTAACAACATCGAGAAGAAGTTTGGTCTTTCTGCGATTAAGGATTCCTTCATGTTCATCGCTCCAGAGGTGAAGGGTGATCTCGCTCTCGAACAGGCTGAATTTCAGTCGATCGTTTCCGGGGAGGACGTTTCCGTCGCCGTAAAGAACAAGACTGCCATGTCATTTGAATGGAAAGTTCCGGGTGTACTGGGTGGTAACGAAGTTCCAAACTGGAAAGATAACTCGGGTTCCGTACTTCGTCGTATTCTCCCGTGGAACTTTGGTAAGCAGGTACAAGATGCGGATCCCCAACTCGACGAGAAACTCAATATGGAGTTACCCATCATTCTGCTAAAGTGTGTTCGCGCGTACCTTGATTATTCGAATAAATATAGGAACAAAGATATTTGGAATGTCGTTCCAGCGTATTTCAAGCAGATCCAGAAACAGGTTGCGATGGTGGCGAGTAGTCTGACGAACTTCCTCGAGTCTACGTATGTCGTGGTCGGCGAAGAATTCTTCGTACCCCAGAAAGACTTTGTGGCCAAGTTTAACCAACACTGCAAAGAGAACAACCTCGGGAGTCACAAGTTCCACCAGGATTTCTACGCGGGACCATTCAGTTCGCGGGATATCGAGGTACGCGTCGAAACGGTCAAGTACAAAGGAAGAATCTGTAAGAATCAACCCATCATTTATGGTTTGGATATTGTATCCGATGACTTAACATATACAGATGATAACTAAAAAAAATATCCACCAGTAATAATATGAGCCAGAGGGTCAAGGAATTTGTCCGACAATCTGGAGTAGAAGTTCAAAGTCCAGACTCAAATTCGAATGATGAGTTTGCGAAAGAACTCGAACAGAATATGCTTCGGAGACAGCGTGAACGCGCTGCGGGATTTCGCTCACCCCCACGACCGATGCCTCGTCAGGTTCAGGTTCCCCAACGTCTTCAAAGGAATCTAGTGAATGATCGTTCGTATGCGGGCGCCTTTAAACATTTTGAAAATGAATTCGATGATGTGAATGAGGAAAAAATAGCTAATAACATACTCCGAGAATTTGATTCCCCTCTTCAATTTAGTAAATTCAATCCGGGTATGTTCAACGCCACGGTAGATTCCGGGTTTGGACAGAAGGATACCGTTGTTGATCTTAAAAAAACACTCGCCAAGAGACCTTTACCTAAAACACCTATTGGTGAGGGTCTTTATTTAGACACGAAGGAGATCAAGGGTGTGTATGGACAGTTTAAGACGGGGTTTTCCCATACCCGGGAAGCTGGTCCCAAAGGTTCTCTCAATAAGAACTTTTTCAGTGTACAAATCATGCTCACGCTTTCTAATGACATCGAGAGTAAGGGTGCCACAGTAAACATTTATCGAAACGGAAAGATTCGTTTTTCTGGTGGGTTCGTGGGCACTGACATCGCCAATCAACCCGAACTCATTCGCAGGTTTATCGTTGATAATTACACGGAACGTCAACCATTCTTCTACAACCCATTCACATACAACAACTTGAGTGGACAATTCAGAATCAACGGGGTTTTCAAAAGCTTACCTGTGATCGCGAGTCGTCAACGAATGTACGGTATGACGAACATGTCGATCCTTGAAGAACAGACACCCTTCCTTTATGTACCCATCGAGAACATGACTCTAATCTTCTCGAAAAGTGGGAACATCCAGGTTGTGGGGGCAAAAACCCCGGGTGTTATGCTGAAGGGATACGACATCGCCAAGGAACTGGTCGAGAAATTGTACAAAGATGATCAGATTTTGGTAACAGGTGTCTTCGACGAGGGTGTGAAACCCAGAAAGACAAAGAAGAAAGTTGTTTCACCAAAGAAGAAATCGAATGAGAATGGACGCATGTCAAAGGCTGAGCTCGTAGCGCTCGCGAGACGCAAAGGTGTCGTCAACTTTAGGGTAAAAACCAGTGATGGTTCTAGACTCGCGACCAAAGATGAGATCCGCGCTAAGATCAAGAACCTGTCCAATAAAAAGAATGTGTCGTTTAAAAATAAAAATAAGAATGTCAAACTCTCGGGTAATGGCAATACTTTTAGGGTTGGTCGTAAGATATGTACCGACTTGAAGAAGGATGAACTTCTTCGTATCGCCGCGATTCTTAAAATTAAACCGGGTGAGAAAGACACCAAGTTGGACTTGTGTAAGAAGATACAAGGTGTGCGAAACAACCTAGCCAAACCTTCTCCACCACCCAAACCTAAACCCACCAAAAAGAACGTCGTGGCTGCCAAACGCAGTGTCAAGAAGGCGGAAGTGATGAAGAAGAGGGGTCTCGATGAAAACTCTATTCGCAAGGATATCACCAAACTTTATGGTGACAAGTGGATGAAACGATACAAACCCAGCCTCAATCAGGATGTGCGTAACATGAAGTCTGCCCTCAACGCGATCACTGTTGGTAACAAGACGGGTATCCCTTTCAAGAAGAACATCGACGAAATGAAGAAGCGCGTCGTTGGACAGTGGAAGTTGGAGAGGAAGAGGGAACTCGAGCGCAAATATCTCATGAACAGTGTGAATGTGACTGGCGTCGCATACAACTTGAGGAATGATTACCGCCGCGCAGCTGCCAACTATATCATGAGCAAGAAGACGACGCCTTCGAACAAGAAGATGGTAGAGTACCGCAACTATTGGTTAAAGTTTAGGGCCAACATGAATACAAATGGGAATTCTCGACGAGTTAACAGGACGGCTCGAGCTCGGGTTGAAAAAGTATAATCATGGTGTTCGCACTGATGATGACACGAGGGATTGGGGAACACCGGTAAACTCATGGTTATACATGGCACGGGAAGAGTTCCTAGATGCGATGATTTATGTCGCGGCTGACTATATTCGGGTAAGTGGTCTAAAGCGTGATGAGAGTGAAGAGGATGATAACAAACTCATCATGCGTGTGATTGGGAGGTACATAGAAATAAAGAGTCCCAAGCATAAAATGCTTTTATGGCAACTTTTCAATATGTTAAACTCGATTAGCATTTGATTTTCGTGTTCACAACCTTGTTCGGTTCAGCAACTTGTTTGAGATGAATCGTGTGATACGAAAAATCATATCTGGGAAATGTTTCTTTAATTTTATTAGAAACGAGACTCGCGTCGACTATGTAAGGTGTACCAGAACACACCGAATCCTTCTCAATCTCCAAAAGACGATCCTCCATCGATACAAACTTCTTCAGCATCTCACGATTCATCCCATCCGCATGCATCATGAGATACGTATCCTTAGACGCGCCATCACTCATGTAGAAGTGTTTGGAACCCTCAACTTCCGTTGATTTGCTGCGTGTATCAAACATGAGTGCCAACACGATGAGAGCTACGAGAATGTAGATCATTTGTTATTTACCTATATTTTATCTCGGTTGTTTCCGGGCCTCGACTCCTGGGGATATTGGCTGTGCGGGACGATTTAAAAATACTAAATCACGTGCATCCATGCTGCCCTGACACCTGAGATCCTTTGAAAAAGGATGACACCCGGGACGAGGAGGCTTGGGCATGAGGTAGGGACGCCCAGGCATGGGGCGGGGAATCTTCCGTTGAGGAGGTTCAGGCATGGGGCGGGGAGGCTCGGGCATGGGGTAGGGACGCTCGGGCATGGAGCGGGGAGGCTCGGGCATGGGACGAGGACGAGGAGGCTCGGGCTTCCTGAACCAGTTCCATGGAAGCCAGGGGTTATACGATTCACGTCTCGTTGTCACGAATATTAATATGACCGTCATACTCATTACAAGAATAAACATACGCCGACTCGCGTTCTTTTTCATTTCTATAAACTACTATTTTTATTAACGCGCCATCATCATCCTCACCTTCTCCTCCTCCTCCATCATCCTCATCATTTCCTCCTCCTCCGCCGCGACCGCCGCCGCGACCGCCGCCGCGTCCGCCGCCGCCTCCGACTGAGTAGTCCGACGACGCCTCTGCTTTCGCCAGGGTAGTCTCATCCGTCGATACATTTCAGGGGGGGTAGTGGTAATTATAAAAAGTGATGCTACGACCAATACAATCACTGCAATCGTCATTTTGTTCAACTTCTTCGCCATTTTTTATTATTTACCAAGAAATTAATCTACAGAGATCATCAATCTTCTGAAGAATGTTCTTGAATTTGTAGATCGAATCAACATCTGAAGGCTTTACGATTTCCAGTTCAATTTGGTATGAGGCTTCCTCTTCCGAGTCCATGTCGGCGTTGTCCCCCGAGGAGATGGTCATATCGATGCTGAGGTTCTTACGCACGAAGGAATGCCTCGTCTTCGTACGTTTACGATCCATCTCATATTCACCGGTGGTTGGAATTTCTCGAGCGACACAGAAGCGCACATCGAGGGGATCACGCTTAAAATCTTCCTTCACCACCGCAATCTTTTGGATCATTGTCTGTTCCCCGGAATCTTCATCAACTGTGATGCGAACGTTATTGGCATCGTTGTAATACACTTCCGAGGTTGTCATCTTTGTCAAATCCCAACCGTCATACTTTTTTAATCCTGTGAGAACCCTCTTCCATACATCTTTACCGACGTTCGTATCGAAGAGAGAACCATTATGTTTGCCGAGACGAATCTCAACTTCAATGTCACCCTCATTCTTGTGAGCTTCAAAGATGGGAAGGACTTTCTCGGTGAGATCCATTTTGTTTTTCTTGTCTTTTTACATTTGCGTCATTCTCTTAAGCCTTTTTTGAGCATAAAATGTAATGAAAGGTTTCGAAAATCGGGGAAACACGTGTTATTTCAACACAGCCCTGCAGTGCCTTCTCTATATACCAGCTTTGACGAATCATTTCTTACGACACCCATATGATGGTACATGTTCATTCACAAAAAGGTACTGTGAACTGATCAAAGTGTACTGGACGAGGGGTCAGGGTAATGTTGACATAAACCCCCTTCTCACACATTTCCGTGAACAGTTTCCAAGATTCGGAGAAAGGGAGCAACATGATGTCCAGGAAGCCATCTTGTGTATCATAGACATTCTCGAACGCGCCGACCCTAAAATCAAAGATTGGTTCTACGGAAAGAAGGTTCAGGAAACGATATGGCCGGGAGGAAAGTCATCGAATGAAGAAGATTTCAGCGTTCATTTGATAACCTCTGAAGGCAAGGATATGGGTAAAATGCTAACAGAAAGCACTAACTGGAGTACCATAGAAAATTTTGAAGACACACACGGAAAGATGCATCATGTCGCGACGACGCGAATGGTCTTCTCCAAATTGCCACAAATTCTCATGATTTCTTTCGACCGCAAGAGTCATGTACATATTCTCGAAAAACTCATCATAGATTCACGCGAATACAATCTCATCGCGTCTGCTGTACACGTCGGTCGTCAAAGTGACGGACATTACGTGAGTTTCGTAAAGCGTAGGAACAAATGGTTTCTCATGGATGATGATGCGATACAAGAGCACGAATTACCTGATGAAGCTGGATATTATTTCATGGTCTACAATCTAAAAACTCCTTCATCTGAATATTCTCCTTAATATTCACGATCGTTCTATAAAACGTTCGACGGTTGTTCGGGTGCGTTTTATCTCTTCTCCTCTTTAGGGGTTTCCACCACATCGGTTCTTCCCAAGTCACATACTTACACTCCACGATGGCACCATCTTCAAACCAGGGTTCATCCTCGATACGATTGTGTGGAATTTCACTCTCGAAATAGAGCTTCCCCTTTTCCTGTACGTACAGACGCCATGACGGTATTCCTGGTACAAACCCCGGTGTTTCCCGTGAAGGTTCCCGCTTCATGAGAAAGTCCACGGTGTTCTTTTCTTGTGGTTTCCACTTGAACATTGTCTCGTGAGTACCGATTCGTATGGGTTCATTTATAGGTGTGAAGACGAGTCCATCAATTTTTTGCTGAACAGTCGGAAGATACTCATCCATAAACTTCGCATAATCTCTCATGTGGTGAAACGTCTTACATTTGAGACGATACTTATCTGACTTCATGTAGATGATGGATTTCATGAGACTTCTCGAAGCCTCGAGACGTTCGTTGAGATTCTTGTTCCACACAGAAGTTCCGGCGACGAGAACGGCGTCGTAGACCATGAGTGTACCTTCGTAGAGCTCTCCATCAAGAATCGTCCCATCATAAGCACTCTTCTTCAAGTTGATAGGAACCTCAAACATCTGAAAGGCCCGATTTACAAATAGACATTTCTTCTTTCCGTCATACGTGAGTGCCACCAACATATGGCGCTCCCCATCCGTCTTTTCACAAACGAGATAGTCTCCACCCTTTAGGACTGGAAAATGTCTGCGCTCGATCGAAATGGGCTGTGGTCCCGGAAAATAGTCTTTACTTCCCCATACGGAATGTATAAACTCTATGACATATTTGTGAAGCGGGTTGGACATGTTTTAAATTGAGTCGTAAACTTTAATTGGTTTTCACACCAGCCGCGTTTAGAATGTTACTGACACATTCGTGTGTATACGTCATCGTCAACTTAGCTGCCGTAAACGCATAAATGCGTACACCACGTTCCTTGAATTTCTCAAACATTTTCGGGAAAATCTTCCATGTTCCCGTCTTTTTATCGCGTATACTCTTGATCACATTCTTGGTATTCATGATCCACGCTCGCGCGTTAGTTGTGTTCACATTGTACACGTCATTCGAAACTTTCTTTGAAACTTCTGTATCAAAGTGAAGACCCATCTGGGAAGTCGGTTCACTCGATCCAGATTTCACCTTCTCTTTGAAAAGATTCCAATCGATACCTTCGATGACACCCGGAAACACGAGACATCCAACCGTTTCGTGTGGTTCAAAGCACTGATCCAGTGTCGCATCATCGATACCGATTCCATAATCGACAAACAAGATACGATCATGTGTTTTCATAAACTTCTGAATGGTATCCGCCTTTTCAAAGGGGTCATCGACGACATATGTAATTTGATTGTTAATATTCTTCTGTAGGCATCGAATGTTAAGACGAAGAATCGTGTGAAGTGTCTTCACGTGACACGACTTCGATCGAGTGACGACGATAGTTGCGAAGTTCATATTTTTCACACGAGTCTAAGCCTTAAGCCTATCATTGAGACATCCACTAAATGGAAGATTTCCTACGTGACCCAGTGTCGTGTTCACGTCTGCGTAAATCTTACCATCAGCCTGTTGCCAGCGGCGACAAAACGCATAATCTTCGGATAGATAGCGACGATTACCTGGGTCGATCATGCAATCGAAGCATGCGTGGTAATCATCAAAGTCGCGATTCTGGTGATCATTTTTACACCAGAGTTCGGGAAACTTTTCCTCCAAAGTCTTGAAAACGGAACGTTTAATCACCATGAAACCAGTCGGTCCATCGAGAATCTCGATGAATCCATTCTGGATCGGTCGATTCTGCGCTCCGAAATTAATCACAAGACTCGAAGAAAGCATGGACATATCTCTCTCGTCGCCATTTTTCACGGCTTCTGCAGCCTGATCCCACATGACAACCTTCTTGGGATAGCACGCGACAGAGAGATCATGACCGGACTTGACGAGACGGACGACTGCTGCGGGGTCAAAATCTATATCCGCATCGATAAACATGAAATATTCGCAATCCGTCTTTTGCATGAATCGACCGACGGAAACGTTACGGGCGCGATGAACGAGAGATTCATTTTCTGTGGTATCGAGATACAATTGAATACCTTCTTTTATTAAAAGGAGTTGAAGCTTGATGATACTCGTCATGTACTTCTCTAAACACATGCCACCGTAGCATGGCGTCGCTAGGAAAAGTTTCGTCATATATCTACGACTCACCTTTAAACTCTAAGTGCTTTTTGATAATCACCTCAATCTTGTTTAACGTCGGTACAGAAACCGAACATTTATCACACATCTCCAATTTTGTCACATTTGGACTCAAAACCATATAGATGATCGCAGATGCTACACTATTAGGTGTTTTGCTCATGAGATTCACACAGTCTTCCGTCAGGTTACAAAGTTTAATACACCGAAGACGTTGTTCCCGAGTCACATTAAATGAATTCAAGAGTCGTTGCATGACATCAAACGCCTTCGTCACATAATTCTTTTCTGTCACACCCATGATCGTGTCTTTGAACATCTGTGTCGTTCGACTGATATCTTTCGACTGAACTCCAAACATATCCGCAATCTCCTTCGTCGTCCTGGGATGCTGGGCGAGTCTACACGCGTAAAGTACACAGTTCGCCTTGATCCCTAAACGCACCGCACCTCGAGTGAGTTTTTCATCGTTGAATTTGCGGTACAACATCTTCGCCTCTTTTAGAACAACTTCCGGAAGTGTGTGACACGCCTCGTCAATATCCTTATATGCATGAAACAACGATCGATCCTTATGGTTCATAGACATGTGAAAGTTAATCTTCGCCATCCGCTTGTTTTCGTACGTCGAACCGCGTTGAGTCGAAATGATCGTCCCCTTACCCCAGTTTTGTGAAAAGAGTTCGGGATTCGCGTTAGGATTTCCGCACCTCGACGGATCATTCACCTTTCCATCATCTGTGACACCACTCGTCCACTCGGCAGTGTCATCAATAAAATACGAGTCTACGAGACCGCATTCGGAACACGTGGGTAATCCTTCTTTACTAAAAAGTTTGATTCCCGAACATTCGCGACATAAATTTATATTCACAGGCTTTTCTTCGTTTTCTTTGCGTAAAAGAGTGTCCAAATCGGACCATATAGCTGCCAGCATTGTTTTTGAATGTGGCAATCTTTTTTAGATTTTCAAAAAACGCGTCACTCACTTAAGCGTCTGACGCGATTTTCAATCGCATCAATCGTTTCCTTGAAACTCTTTCCACCTGAAGTCGTAGGCTCCCATTCGTTCCATTCTTTGTCGATAGCCTGATGTCCCGGGGGTAGGGGGATGTCCTGACCCGCGAGTTCACTGTCAGAAACGACAAACCCCTCGAGGTCAGATTCATCATCGGCACCTTCGTCGTACAAGTCACTGTCACTATCTTCGACATCGATTTCACTGTACATGGCAAATCTGTTCTCTCCGAGGGATTTCATCTCCAAATCCATAAAAGTCGTTCCACTTGGGTAGTGTTCCATCACACTTTCGAATGGTGCGGGTGAATATGTCTCGGTCTCAAGTTCGTATACACAAGCACTCTTGTAAAAAAGTTCAGTGGGGTTGAGATATCTCAGGCCGAGGGTGTTTCCAGTGTTCATCGCGACAATCCCATACATTTCGTCTTCTACACCGTCTTCGTTTACTAATACTTTGACTATATCGTCTTGGTTTATTTCTGAGGGCACAATCATGCTTAGAGTTTTCCCTCAAAAAAAATTCAGGGATAATATCACAGATGAAAGTTAGTATTTATTCGAAGGATGGGTGTCAGTATTGCGACCACGCGAAAACCTTATGTGAATCGGAAGGTCTCGAACATGAGAAAATTATGGTGGACAAGGAAGAACTTAAACGACTTTGTGGTCCAGGAGCGACAACCTACCCTCAAATATCTATTGACGGACGTCACATCGGAGACTATTTTGAATTTCAAGAATACATCGAAGACGAATACGAACCTATACTCGCACCAACTCTAAACAGGTTCACGGTGTTCCCCCTGAAGTATCCAGAACTTTGGGAACTCTATAAAAAGGCTCAAATGTCCAATTGGACTGCTGAGGAGGTAGATTTGTCGAAAGACCTCGATGATTGGAAAACTCTCAATGATAATGAACAGAAATTCATAAAGTACATCCTGGCGTTTTTCGCTGGATCCGATGGAATCGTATTTGAAAATATCAACAATAACTTTGCTGATGAGGTGCAAATCTCTGAAGCTCGCTCGTTTTATGCGTACCAGTCTCACAACGAGATGGTTCACGGCGAGACCTATTCCAAGTTGATTGACAAATACATTAAAGATGGTACGGAAAAGAAACAGCTTTTCGAGGCTATTCAAACTGTGCCATGCATAGAGAACAAGGCTAATTGGGCCATGAAATGGTTCGACAAGTCCCGACCTTTTGCTGAACGCCTCTTCGCGTTCGCATGTGTCGAGGGTATCTTCTTTTCTGGAAGTTTTTGTGCCATCTACTGGCTAAAGAAAAGAGGACTCATGCCTGGTCTCTGTTTCAGTAACGAACTCATCTCCCGAGATGAGGGACTTCACCAGGAGTTTGCGGTTGAGTTGTTCAAATTGTTTCGCAACAAACCCTCGACTGAAACGCTACACACTATCATTAAGGAAGCCGTCGAGATTGAGAAGGGGTTCATCCTCGATGCACTCCCGTGCAATCTCATCGGTATGAACTCGGACAAGATGTCCGAGTACATCGAATACGTATCTGATCGCCTTTTGAAACAGATTGGACAGCCGCCGATTTGGGGTTCCAAGAATCCTTTTGATTTCATGGAAAACATCTCCCTCGATGGCAAGACAAACTTTTTCGAAAAACGGGTAGGGGATTACGGAAAAATGGACGACACCTCTGACGAAATTGGTTTCGACGAAGATTTCTAATACAAGATACCGTCCGAGTCGACAGACATGGGTGCGAGATTGCGACCACTATCGACGAGTTCAATCTGACCTTCCGCGAATCCTGGCTTGGGGTCGGGAACGTCGGCCATCTGAACGGGTGGTTCAACGACGATCTTCTCACCCCTGACGACCACCTTCTTCTCACCACACCCACACCCCTTCTTTTCCTTACGCTCCTTCTTTATGTTCATCATACCCCACACGACCAAGATGAACACGAGGGTGTGTACGAGGAGACCCATCGTCGAGGGGCACCCCGTGGGAGTGGCGATCCTGGGTCCCAGGACTCGCCTGACGAGACGGAAAGTCTCGGGGTTCGCGACTATAAAAAAGGTAAGACCCGAGATGACGGAAATAATAAACTTCTCCTCCTGCTTCTTACCGTTGCATCCACAACCGCAGTCTTTAAAAAGACCCATGATTACTTTTGATATATGTCAACAAAAAAACTTACTTAAAGTCGAGCGACCTAAGATAGATATAACCAACAAACAATGTCGCTCACTATCCAACGCTCCTCCGACTTCTCCCCTGCCTCTGTGCAGTTTTCGAAACTTCGTAAGAATAAGAATGGCGGTAAGGCCGTCTATCTGAACGCCGGCGACAACAAGAAGCTCTACATTCAGTTCCCCTTCATGCGCTCTCCTTACGGTCTGAGTGCTTTCACTGATGAGGGCACTGGTCGCACCTCTTACTCTCTCGACCTTTCCTTTGACCCCGATAATGAAGAAGCGATGGCCCTTCACAACAAGCTCAAGGAACTCGATGATATCATCGTGAACACCGTCGCGGCCAACTCCAAGGAGTGGCTCGGTAAGGAGTTCAACGTCGCCGTCCTCAAGGAGGCACTCTACAAGCCCATGGTCCGCCCCGGTAAGGAGCAGTACCCAGCTACGATCAAGCTTAAGATTCTCACCAAGCCCGATGGTACTTTTGTCCCCGAGGCGTACTCGATACAGAAGCAGCCGGTCACTCTCGACACGATCGAGAAGGGTCAGAAGTGTATGGCCATCGTCGATCTCAACCAGATTTGGTTCATCGACAACAAGTTCGGTGTGACTATCCGTCTCCAACAGACTCTCCTCGAACAGTCTGCCAAGCTCCCCTCCTTCGCGTTCCAGGGTGTTGACCTTCCCGACGAGGAGGAGGTTGATGTCGAGGATGAGGATGAGATTGAGGAGGTTGATGACCAGTAAAAAAATCCAATTTCCGAGTCCTATGGACTCGTCTCCCCCCCCCTATTCGTAAGTTGAAACAATCTTCTTACGAATATAATAATGAACGCTCAGGTGAAGAAGCTTCTCAGAGGTGAAAAGGCGTGTGATCCCGCGTCTCACCTCTGGTTGAAGAAGAAAAATGGAACCATGACCAGAGGTGCTGTGAAAATTGGTGAAGGTCAATATGGTAAGGTGTATCGTGGATGTATAGATGATGGATGTGAAAAATACGTCGTCTACAAAGAAATTAGAACGCCTTCACTGAGTGAGAAGACCAACAATCTGCCATTGGCAGGATTTAAAAAGGCGCTCGATGAGATGAATCCAAAGATGGAATTTACCATCGCAAAAAAGTTGGAAGGTTTTGGGGTTCCCAAGATGTACCTGTACAAGACTTGTGATAAGAAGGATGTTCTCTATAGTGAATACGTGAAGGGTAAGGAGCTGGGGGAATGGATGAGGTTTCAACCCACTCTACTTGCCATGAAATCCGTTATGTTACAGGTCATCTATAACCTGTATCGCATCCAAAAGAAGTATCCGGGTTTCCGTCATCACGATCTTCATCTTGGAAATATCCTCGTTCGACCAGTTCCTGTGAAGGATATTAAATTCATGGGGCATACCATTTCTAATGCAGGGTTTGAAGCTGTCATCATTGATTTTGGATTTTCTGTATTCCCACGGATTAAGAATCCTCTCGTCAACGCCAGCAATTACAAGAACATCGGCATCTCGAGAAAGTCTGACAAACACTATGATTTACACCTTTTCCTGAATTCCATCCATAACCTGGTTCGCCAACCACGGACACGGACGGAACGTGTGGTGAAGACGTTCATCGAAAACCTGTTACCCAAAGAGTATCTCGTGGGTAGGTCGAATACTGTCAAGAACTATAGGTTGAGAGGTAACAAATCTGTCAATATTAGCTTTGAGGAGGTTTTATCGAAACCTTTCTTTACGGGTGAGAAGACGTCAGTTGCCATTCCTCTTTCCAAACCTAAACCCATCATCAAAATTCAGGCTCCTAAACCAAAAACACCCGTAAACAAAGAAACTGCCAAAGCGCGTGCGGTTGCCATCCTAAAGGCTGGGAAAGCCGCGCCCAAAAAACGCCCCGGTGTCGTTAGAGCACGACCTTGAAGACCCGCTTCGTACCCTCGTCAACTTCAGAGAGTACCTTAAACTTTGGAGACTTTACGAGTTTTTCACCACTCTTAGTAACGAACGATTTCATCCGTTCAACTTCACCACGGGGCATCTTCCTGGTGTATTTTAGCGTGACTTTCTTGTTTCCGAACTTCAGTACAGTCGACGACATTTTAATATTTACCTATAATAAAATGCTCGCCTTCGCTATTCTCGCGATTATCGATATCATGATTCTTCTCCAGACTGGTAAGAAAGCCCCTAAGGGAGAGGGTGGTAAAGGTTGGACTGTTTTCGGGACCATGGGTTGTGGCTGGACTCGAAAGCAGTTAGACTACATGAAAAAGAATGGTAAGGAATACACCTTTGTCGACTGTGACAAGGAGGGGTGTGACAGTGTCAAAGCCTTCCCTACCCTAAAGCATCCCAACGGTGAGACGACTGTCGGGTACAAGGAGGTTTAGAGACCGCGGACAACCTGGAGGGAGAGGGAAAGGATGAACGCGTCCAAAAGAGTGTTGATGGGCTTCAGCACGGTGATGTGCTTCGCGAGGGAGCGGTTCCACACGAGACGAAGGAGGAACGTGCTGATGAGCACGGTGAGCACGAAGATGAGCATCTCCGTGAGGGCGTCCGACTTGGTCTCAGCTTTGGTAACTTCCTGAATCATTTGTTATGTACCGACATTTTTTTCTCAAGTGAATCTATATGAAAGGACCACCCCCGAGTGGATCTGAAAGTAAGTTTACGAATCGGAGGTGGGGTTCACAAAAGGGTATCGGGAATAACAACTGCTACGCATATGCGGTTGGGGATTACGAGGCGTATAGGTGGCAAAAGTCCATTCCAGGTGATCGGTCGGGACTTTCAAATGGAAACCACACGTACACACATTGTACAGGTCTCCCCAACCGCGTCGTATCGGATAACCCCAAGAAGGTGTACAGGGCCAAAGCGAATGAAAAGTGTAAGAAGGGGTATTATAAGGTCATGATGTTCGTGTCTCCTGGTCGACCCACGAACTACATTCGTCAAGGTGACTTTCATTTTTACAAACAGCACAGTGTGGTCGAGTACAAGATCAAACCTGGTGACACCGTGGTCTCTGTAGCTAAATTCTTCAAGGTTCCCGAGTCTCGCGTAAAGCGGGGTGGTACATTCAAGGTCGGTAAACGTATCGTATTCAAAGCTAATGTCTTCAGTCACAAACGTGGGTGGGCGACTGGACCCCTCCTCGTGGATGCGAAGGGGAAAGCTATCGTGGATCCCCGAAAAGCTTCGAGAAACTACCCCGGCCTGAATTACGAAACATATTGCAGCTCATTCTGCGTCAAGAACCGTGGGATCAAAGTCGGTAAGACTCACCCCAAGGTCGGCAAGAATACTGTCTAGGTCTGGTTGATTCTCAACATCGAAGGTGATGTCAAAGAGGTCGAGTACGTCAAAAATTGATTCTTCGTTCAAGGACACAGAGTTTGAAGCTGCTGTGTAATTGTTTTGAATCGTGACGACAATCTTAAATTGGGAAGCGTCAAACACCTTTCTACACGTGGGGCATGTATTCTTACCTTGTTCTTTCCATCTCTGTAGACAGTGGGAATGAAACATATGTCCACATCGAATCGGAGGATTTGTCCTCGTCGATTTGACTTCATTGAGACATATGGCACATGTCGACATTCTATAGGATGGTTTTAAAGTTTTTTCCGTGATTTCGCTCACTTAATAGATATCGGGCATCTTGAGCATGGGCACGTTGCAGTTGTTGCAGTCAGCCTTTCCTTGCTGCTCCTGCACCTTGGACATGAGCTGGGGACCCTGCTTTTGGAGAAGTTGGCGATACGAGTAGTTATCTTCGAACGTGATGCCATTCTGCTTCATGATGTAGTTGTTGAATAGTTGCGCTGAGGAGTTCATGGTGAAGCACCGACCATCGGCCATACCAAGTCGCTGAGACATTTTGTTAATATTACATCAGAAATTAATTCGTCTATTGGTAATCGTCTGCATCCAAGACTCGAACCCCCTCTCTCTCAGTTTTTCGACGAATGGATCACATTTATATCCGAGATAAATGTCAAACACGTCCGTCTCCTCTGTCCTCGACACCCGAATGTCAGGTCTCTCGTTGATGTGCTGGTTGATGATGTTATAGGCAAAAGCAATCTCTTTGAGAGTCTCGGCACCGGTGATGATAATTTTACCTGTACTGAAGATACTACATGTAATCTCTTTCATGTCATGTGCGGGTTTAAACTTAATCTTTACGGCCGAATATCTGTCGGGCTCGAAGGAGACTTTGAAAATGTCTGAATACGCCTCAAACCAATCAGCCACTTTCATGAGGTTGACGTTATAGTTGAGACTGAAATTTGAGTTGATCATGACAACCCTGAAAGCATCCGAGGAGACACTGATGTCGAGTCCTAAAAAGTTTTTGAAAATCTGGACAAGTTGGGTGATGATACGTTTACAGTCAAAGAGATCACAACACCCCGCAACCTGGATCGAACCGTTGGGGAACACCTTGACAGACTTGGTACTGTAGGTGTCATGGTACGTGAGGGTCACCTGATTGTAGAACGTCGTCGGTTTCAATTTCCATTCAAAACCATCCACCTTCATACCTTGGCGTCGCATTCTGTACGACCCGACACGTTCAAACGCTTCACGAAGCTTTTTAATATCAATCGACTGTGCAAAACTCGAAACCATCGTGATCGTCGTGATCTTTATCCACGAGGGTCTCGTTTCTTCTGGTAAAGCTTTACGTATGTCATCGAGTGTGAGAAGATATGAAAAGCTATTGTTCGCGATTGAAGAGAACATTTTAAGACATGGTTTTATATATCAAATGGGACGAACTTAGGTGTTTAAAGAAAACAAACAAGTCATAATTAGATGTCATCATTCGTTAAGTCGGCAAAGTATATTCATGATGTAGAATCCGATCTTTCATACGTCGAAATCGTTTATGATCGGTACATGAGAGGAAAGGGGTATGATACATTCACCGATTATATCAATACCAAACCCCTGGGTGACTGGACACACATTCAGTCCACGAAGCGTTCAATCCCGTATGAAAAGTTCCTCGACACGATGGTAAAAAAGACAGTCGAAGCTCTACAGCGGATAAACGAACTTACCCTTGAGACAATCATGTCCTATGAACGACCCGAAAAAACGTACGTTCGAATTGCTCACGCTATAAAAATAATCGATCCAACGTTCCAACCACCCTATGTAAACGTAGAGAGTGCTTGGCAGATGGAGTTTCTCGTAAAGTTGTGTAAAAAGTATGTTCCGCAGGCGATTCAAGAATGTACCGACGAATCCAGACTTACGTACCTTTTCAACGTCTTGCGTATAATAGAGCTAGAATAATGATGAGAGTCACCAGAGCTATCCAAAAATAAGGGATGCTCTTGTTCGAGACACCGACCGTCACAACCTTTTTCAACCCCTGATTCGTAAACCCATAGTCGATATTACGCTTGGGTCGAATAACCTTATTAATGCGACAGGGCTTCTTCTCATCGGCACAAAGGCCCGTAGTACAGAAAACACTTTTCCTATCGGCTGGAAGTCCAGTCCCTTTCTTCACTTCGACGAAGTCACTAAAATCACCAGTCTGTCGCACACCCCCTGGAAGGGAAAAGTCGTGTTCGACAAATGGGTTGACATCATTGATAGCATCGTCATCGTTAAGCATAAACTTGCTCATCGTTATTACTACTTCAGATTATATTTTTTGTCCTTCATTTTAAATCGATGTTCATCCCACATTTTATCTAGATCCACATTCAACATATGTGCCAATTGAAAGAGGTAACTGAAGACATCTCCCATTTCCATCATGACATCCGTGCCACGCTCCTTCTTGAGATTCGTTTTTTTATACGTCTTTTTGTATTGCCGAATCGCCGACGCGAGTTCTCCAAATTCTTCGGTGAGCAGTAGCCACACGGTATCTACGGCAGCACGATCCCAACCCTTCATCTTACAAACTTTTTCCGTTTCATTCTTGTAATAATTTAGACTCATGACTTATATTCTTTTGGTCTCCAATCTTTAATTGATACCAATCTTGTCATTGAAGTCAATCTTCTTTCCCACGGTACTGGTATTCACGGGCTGGTCCAGGGGGACGCTGATCGTGTCGATGTCCCGATTATACGCCATGTATTGAGACACACCAGTTTGGATCTGACTCAGCGCAGTCTCGATGACACGGGTGTTGATCTCCTTGACTTGCTCGTTTACGCGGTTGTAATGATCACCGGAGTTGTTGATGAATACCATCCGCATGATACCATAGAGGTCATCGGGGTTTTGATAGTCGATGGCGATACCAGTCTTGTTCTTGAACGCCTGGCGGATACCCCTCTGGAGAAGATTCTTGTTGAAATCTGAAAAAAAGAGTGTATTCAGAGGAGTCTCACATTCCTGGATACTTTCGAGGTGACTCATTTAATATACTCGCCGAAAAAAATTATATGTAAATAGTAAATGGTGAACTTTGCTGACTTTAACGAAGTCTATGCCACCAAGCCCCCAACATTCGAGGAAATTCCGTGCAAACCCCCAGCCTGCTTCGTCGGTTCGTATGCCCCTGTCGCCAAGGCTGGTGAGGAAGGTCCATTTTACGTAAACACATACCTCCTCCAACCCAACCGCAAGTTTGAGACTTTCGGAACTGTTCCCGTGAGGAGCGAGGATTTTGAGAAGTGCAAGAAGTAAGTTAAAAATAAAACGGGAAGTGTAGATATATGAGGGTCATTAAACGCTCAGGTCGTATTGAGGATATGAAGTTTGACAACGTCACCAATAGGATCAAGAATTTAACATACGGACTCTCCGACAAATGCGACTCTTCGAAGATTGCGCAACAGGTGTTTTCGTCGATGTACGATAACATCACAACACAGGAAATAGATACCCTCTCCGCTGAAATCTGTGTTGGTATGATCACGTCCGACCCCGACTATGAAATTCTCGCTACCCGAATCGTGGCGAGTAACATCCAGAAGGTGTGCCCCAACAACTTTCACCTCGCGATGCGTAAACTTCAAAAAGCTGATGTGATCACAGATGAAGTTGTCGAAGTCGCGCAACAAGTCAAGGAGCACATCAAGACGGACCGCGACTTTGAATTCGGCTACTTTGGTCTCAAGACGCTCGAGAAGAGTTACCTCCAACGTGTCGATGGTAAACTCATCGAGACACCACAGTACATGTTCATGCGCGTCGCGATCGGTATTCACGGGAAGGATATCCCGGCGGTTCTTGAAACCTATGACAAAATGTCACAAGGGTTTTTCATTCACGCGACCCCGACTCTCTTCAACGCCGGTACACCTCGACCCCAAATGTCCTCGTGTTTCCTCATCGCGGGTAAGGATGATTCCATCGATGGCATTTACGGAACCCTGACTGAGTGTGCCCAAATTTCCAAGTGGGCGGGTGGTATCGGTATGCACATTCATAACATCCGTGGTAACAAGTCTCGTATTCGGGGTACAAACGGTCAGTCTGATGGTATCATTCCGATGCTTCGGGTGTTCAACGCGACCGCCCGGTACGTGAATCAGGCGGGTCGCCGTAAGGGTTCGATCGCCGTCTATCTAGAACCATGGCACTCGGATATCATGGAGTTTTTGGAGTTGCGCCTGAACCAAGGTGATGAAGAAGCGAGGTGTCGCGATCTCTTCTCGGCTATGTGGATCCCCGATCTTTTCATGAAGCGTGTCGAAGAGGGTGGTAAATGGTCCCTATTCTGCCCAGACGTGGCTAAGGGTCTCTCCGACTGTTACGGTAAAGATTTTGAGGAACTTTACACCAAGTACGAAGAGGAGGGTCTCGCGAACGCGACTGTCCCCGCCGCCGACGTGTGGAAGGCTATTCTGAAGAGTCAAACGGAGACTGGAACACCATACATGCTGTATAAGGATGCGTGTAACGCCAAGAGTAACCAGAAGAACTTGGGGGTCATCAAGAGTTCCAACTTGTGTACTGAGATTTTGGAGTATACCGACAAGGATGAGACATCCGTGTGTAATCTCGCGTCCATCGCCCTTCCCAAGTACGTGAACAAAGAGACGAAGACGTTCGACTACGAGAAGCTTCATGAAGTCACCAAAACTGTCACGAAGAACCTGAACCGTGTCATCGACCGTAATTTCTACCCGGTCGAGACTGCCCGTCGATCGAACATGAAACACCGTCCCATCGGTCTCGGTGTTCAGGGTCTCGCTGACGTGTTTATTCTTTGTGGTCTCCCCTTTGATTGTGAAGAGTCTCGTCTCATGAACGCCCACATCTTCGAGACGATGTACCACGCGGCCCTCGAGGCGTCGTCCGAACTCGCTGAAGTCGAGGGGTCGTATGAGAGTTTTGAGGGATCCCCAGCTTCTGAAGGTCTTCTTCAGCCGGACATGTGGGAGGGTGAGACCAAGTTTAGTGGTCGCTACGACTGGGATGCGATGCGTGAGCGTGTCAAAACCAAGGGACTTCGAAACAGTCTCCTCATGGCTCCCATGCCCACTGCTTCCACGGCTCAGATCTTGGGTAACAACGAATGTTTCGAGCCGTACACGACCAACATTTACCTCCGACGTACCCTCGCCGGTGAGTTTGTTGTGGTCAACAAGCACCTCGTCGAAGATCTCAAGAAGGTGGGACTCTGGTCCAAGGAGATGAAGGACTTGATGGTCAAGGCGGGTGGTTCTATCCAAAACATCATCGACATTCCAGAAAACATCAAAGACCTGTACAAAACTGTATGGGAAATTAGTCAGAAATGTATCATCGATATGGCGGCTGACCGTGGACGTTTCATCGATCAGTCTCAATCTATGAACCTCTTCATGGAGAGTCCCACAATGTCTAAACTTTCTTCGATGCACATGTATGCGTGGAAGGCGGGTCTCAAAACGGGCATGTACTACCTGAGATCCAAGGCGAAGGCTCGACCAATCCAGTTCAGTCTAGAGCCCGATTGTGTGGCTTGTTCTGCTTAAAGTTTTTGGTGGATAGATATCCAGAAGACATGGACAAAGCATTCGAAAACCTTCAAATAAATGAATACAAGAACAGAAAAATTGTCCTCTGTACGAAACAGGGTACACCCTTCCGTGTACAGCTCCCACGAATGTACATGCCTTTCGGTGTCTCAGGTTTCACACCCGAAGTAGGTCCCACAAAGTATAACGTCGATTTCGCCATCAAGGGGTATGACGAGGATGATAGTTATATGAAAAAGTTTTATGATTCTCTTCGGAAACTCGAAGATATGATCATCGACGCCGTCGTCGAGCAGAGTGAATCTATTTTTGGATCTACGATGACCAAAGAGGAGCTCACTCCGATGTTCAACTCAAACGTCAAGGAGTCACCTGGTCGTGAACCAAAGTTTCGCATCAAAGTAGATACGACAATGGAAGACCAAATCAAAGCGAATGTTTTTGATGCGGATAAAAACCCAAGGAATGATGAAGTGACGAATGGTCTCTACGCAAGAAATTCGGGGCATGCCATCGTGGAATTGAACAGCGTGTATTTCTTGAACAGAAAGTTCGGGTGTACATGGAAATTACATCAGCTCATCGTATATGAGCCACAAAATCTAAAAGGATTTCAATTTATCATTTAAAAGTAGGATACTATAAATCGCCTGAGCCTCCTTAAGCAATTTACCCTGAACCCTGGTAAATTTCTTTGGGTCTATACCCATCTTAATTTTAGCCATCTTGACAGACATGTCCCACTTCGCGAGAGTCATGCTTACTTATTATCCTTGATTATTTTTTTGTACGTCTTCGTATCCTTGGAGGGTACGAGACAGAACGCACCCTTCTTGGCAGCCTTCTCCTTCGCGAGATCAATGAACGCCTTGAACTTGGGGTTCTTCTTGAGCGACTTCTTCGCCGCCTTGCTCGCCGCCTTGGACACGATGCGACCATCCTTCATCATCAGATCCTTCTTGGCGAGACCACCGGGGGTCTTAT